>VFQQ010000221.1_pt1 | contig 140236 bp, 124 predicted proteins | sample 3512341 | NCBI WGS metagenome assembly VFQQ01 (sample SAMN10412373, study PRJNA504923) | tailings metagenome | isolation source: Relicate 2 Philex TSF1 revegetated site | place: Philippines: Tuba, Benguet | collected 2017-08-29 | reverse complement strand
CTTATTCCAAAGAACTTTTATACCCCTGTTTTCATTACTTTGTAAACATAGGAGTTGCACTGAGTTTGGCACGGAGTTACACGGAGTGTCTAGGTTAAACTCTGCAAAACTCTGTGCCAAACTCAGTGCAACTCTGTGGTTAAATAAAATGAAATATTTATTCTCTAAAATTTCATTTTTAAAATACCTTCCCGTCAAATTCATAATAAGCTTTCACACGAATGCAAAGTCCCCTCTCCATCCTTCAACACTACTGGAAGCATGATCAATTCCGACCGATGCAGGAAGATATCATTCGATCAGTATTAGAAGGAAAAGACACACTGGCTTTATTACCAACCGGCGGAGGGAAATCCATTTGCTTTCAAGTACCTGCTTTATTGATGGACGGACTTTGTTTGGTGATTAGTCCGTTGATTGCTTTGATGCAGGATCAGGTATCTCACTTAACTGAAAAAGGTATTCCGGCGGCATCACTTAATAGTGGCATGACTTATAATGAAGTAAAATCTACCTTACAAAAAGCATCTCGTGGTGATTTCAAGTTTCTTTATGTATCTCCGGAGAGAATAGAATCTGCTTTATTCAAAGAATATCTATCCGTTTTAGATATTAGCCTAATCGCCGTTGATGAAGCGCATTGCATCTCACAATGGGGGTATGATTTCAGACCTCCTTATTTACGGATTGCTGCATTACGAGAGGAGTTAGAAAATGTTAGCATTATCGCACTAACTGCTTCAGCTACAGAAAAAGTAAAAGACGATATCATTCAAAAACTAGTATTAGAAAATGTAGCAGTCTTTCGCCAATCATTTGAGCGAGCTGCACTTTCTTACAGTTGTTTTGAAACAGAAAGTAAGATCAATAGACTCATACAGATACTACATGGAGTTCCGGGAAGTAGTATTGTTTATACCAATAGCAGAAGATTAACCAAAGAAGTCTGTCAGCTATTACAACTACAAGGTATTACTGCTGATTTTTATCATGCCGGATTAACACAGGAAGAAAGAGAAAGAAAACAAAAAGCATGGATTCAGGATCAGATTCGGGTAATGGTTTGCACCAATGCTTTTGGAATGGGAATTGACAAACCTTCCGTTCGTTCAGTGATCCATTACAATGTACCCGATTGTTTGGAAAATTATTACCAGGAAGCCGGTCGCGCCGGAAGAGATGGTAAAAAAGCTTTCGCAGTTTTATTGTATCATCCAAATGATGTATTACAGTTACAGGAATTGCCGGATAAAAAATTCCCGCCAGTCTCTACTATTCAAGCTATCTACCAGTCTCTTGCAGATTTTTTTCAATTACCGGTTGGTTCCGGTGAAGGGGCTTATTTTGATTTTGACCTGAGACAGTTCACTGAGAATTTTAAACTTGATACTACCACAGTCATCAATACTTTAAAAGTATTGGAACAGGAAGGACATATCAGTTTTGCAGAAAGTATTTTTCTTCCATCTCAGGTCATGTTCACAACCGATAAAGAAGCATTGTATGCATTTGAAACTGCGCAACCATCATTAGAAACACTGATCAAAATATTGTTACGTACTTATGAAGGTATTTTTGACAATCGCGTTTCCATATTCGAATCTTCGCTTGCTAAAGTAATGAGAACTGAAGCTGCCAAAATTCAACAACAGTTAAAGGAATTGGCTGCTTATGGGATCATTGAATACTTGCCGAAAAAAGAATCCCCGCAAATACATTACTTATTGAATCGCGCACCTGCCAAATATTTACATATTGATCATGATGCCTATCTCTCAAGGAAAAAAAACTACACCAATCGTGTACAAGATATGATTCGTTACCTGGGTGATACAGATAGCTGCAGAAGCCAGTTGATCGGTAATTATTTCGGCGATACAAATTTATCTGTCTGTGGCATTTGCGATCGCTGTCTGATCAAAAAGAAAAAAGAACTCAGTCATCAGGATTTTACTGTAATCGAAAAGCACATTAAAAATAAGCTCACTAATACAACTCAACCCATTGATCAATTATTGGTACAGCTATCTACTTTCTCCAAAGAAAAAATCTGGACTGTTTTAGACTTTCTGCAAACAGAAGGTGAGTTGATGATCAGTGAAGATGGACAAGTATCGCTTTTGAAACACTAATTATCTTCTTCGCGTAGACCTAGATCTTCCACCCAATCCCAATGCACCTAATAAACTTCTGGTGATCACACTCGCAGCCGTTCTCCCCACTTGACGAACAACAGGATTATCAAAAAAGCTTTCTTCTTTTTTGGGTCTTCCACTCTGTTTAGGTTCTTCGGAGGCTTCTATTTGTTTTGACTTCTCCGCTGCTTCTTCCAGTTTAGCCGTTAATATTTCATAAGCACTTTCACTATCGATCTCTTTACTGTATTTAGCTGCGAGTTTACTGGAATTCACCAACTGTTCAATTTCTGCATCCGTTAATATATCCATTCTACTTCTGGGGGCACATAACATGGTATGCACCAATGGAGTGGGAATTCCTTTTTCATTCAACAACGTTACGAATGCTTCGCCGATACCTAATTGTGTCAACAACTCATCCGTTTTATAAAATTCAGTTTCCGGAAAATTTTCTGCTGCCTGTTTGATTGTTTTTCTGTCTGCAGCCGTAAACGCACGTAATGCGTGCTGAATCTTTAAACCCAATTGACTCAAGATAGCAGCCGGTATATCTTGCGGGTTCTGGGTGCAAAAGAAAATACCAATGCCTTTTGATCGTATGAGTTTGATCACTGTTTCAATCTGCTGTAACAAAGCTTCCGAAGCTTCATTAAACACCAAATGGGCTTCATCGATGAATAATACCAACTTGGGTTTATCCATATCCCCTTCCTCAGGGCAGCTGGCATAGAGTTCTGCTAATAGTTGTAACATGAAAGTAGAGAATAGTTTAGGTCTGTCTTGCATATCGGTTACCCGCAAAACATGGATCATTCCTCTGCCATCATCACTGATGCGCATCAAGTCATCTACTTCAAAACTTTTTTCGCCAAAGAAAACATCTGCTCCTTGCTGCTGTAGTTCTATCACTTTACGAAGAATGGTTCCGGTAGAACTGGTAGATATTTTACCATATTCTTTTTCAATCTCCGCTTTCCCTTCATTGCCGATGTATTGTAAGACTTTGATAAAATCTTTGAGATTCAATAAAGGCATTTGATGATCATCACAATACTTGAAGATGACAGCTACCAGACCTCCTTGTGTATCATTCAATCCTAGTATTTTACTCAATAAAACCGGACCAAATTCACTCACAGTTGCACGCAAACGAACGCCGGGTTGATTACTTAGTGTAAGTAGCTCAACCGGAAAAGCTGTAGGTGAAAATTCAACGCCTAATTTCTTACTGCGTTCTATCAATTTTTCATTAGCAGTTCCTGCCGCAGCAATACCACTGAGATCTCCTTTGATATCCATTAATACAACAGGTACACTGTTATCACTCAAGTATTCACTGATCAGTTGTAGTGTTTTTGTTTTACCGGTACCTGTGGCACCGGCAATCAGACCATGACGGTTCAATGTTTTCAATGGCAAGGAGATGGAAGCACCTTCTACCACTTCACCGTCCAACATCCCCATCCCTATTTTCACATGTTCGCCTTTAAACGCATAACCCGTTGTAACTGATTGTAAAAAAGCCTGTTTGTCTGCCATGATTGCTGATTTATTACCCAATTTAAAATAAATGAACCAAGCTAAGACAATAATTTTTTTTGTTATATTTTATTGTTTTTCGATAAATAATCATTATTTAGCGTTCAAATTCAGCTTATGCGTTTTATGAACTGGCTATTTATCGGCATTCGAATCATCATCCTTTGTCTTGGGCTATTTTCAGTAGCCCTTATTATCTGGCCGAATATATGGCAGCCATCATTTGAAGCGATTGAAAATGGGACTGTTACTTCTATGGATTATGAACCTGACGCGTATGAAAAGCAGTTGATGTCTATTGATAACAATCTACCGCATCATCGCTATCAGAAGATATCGGATAGTATCAAATACATTCAAAATCTAGAGAAATTTTCGAATCATCTTTCCTTTAGCGGCTGGGGATTCGGTTCCATGGGATTCTATAAAAGGGATAGAAAAGGCATGCTCATTTTCGATAGTACTTATCATCATTATACCAATCAATACATTCCTGACAGCACTTATTTTATTAGTCTGCCTGGATATTATTTGAAAATGGATCATAGTACTTTCAGAAAAAACGACACTACTTTTTTGAAGTATCCCGTCATAACAAAACGAGACACGATCAACCATACCATTTCGGGACGCTATGAAATAAAACCATTACGAGTGGATGTGCGAGATCTTCCTGATAAAATCATTAATCCGTATGAGGAAAAAAGAGAGTTATTTATTCGGGTGAGTAAAAGTCAATATACTTGGTATTTAATCATGATGCTCCCTATTGCGTTGCTCCTGCTATTACTCTTTTTATGGGGTGTGATACTGCAAATCATTCGTGTTATTGAAGATATTGCCAATCAAGAAGCATTTAGAAAAAAAACGTACCGAAGACTGTATATTATCGCAGCTAGTCTATGGGGTATTGTTTTGATAGGACTAATTATGAAATATCTAGTGAACTTAAAATTTACCGATTACATTGATCAAGCATTCTATTTAAGTTTCGCAGATTTCTTTTCCACTAATATCATCTACATTATTAGCGGGTTTATTGCTTTTTGTCTCGCACATGCATTCAGAAAAGGATACCAATTACAACAAGAACAAAACTTAACCATCTGATATGTTCAAGAAATACCAACCACTAAAAGAGCAGGTCATGTATACACGAATAAAACTTGCAGCCTGGACAATGATTATTTTATGCACTGTTTTTGCAAGCATCACTTTATTGGAAGGTTTTGAAGTAACGATTCCAGTACAACCTGTTTTTAATTCTACATATTTCGATAAAAGTTTTATCAATTATCCTGCTGGTGATATTAAAATTACAGGAGACTTCCGAATCACGAATCCGTCATTTACTCAGCGCCTATTATTACCCGCTACACACTGGGAGTTTGATGTTTTTAACTGCATATTTTTAATCATACTTTCTCTTTTCATACTAAAAGTTTTACCACATACACATAGTCAATCTCTATTAAAAACAGATATCAGTAACTGGATAGAATATGTAGGTTGGACTATTATGGGATTTTGGTTAATTGATGTATTCAGAATCTTTTTTTATGCAATGCCTCAAGTCAAAGAATTCACAAACGAGCAATTCATTTTTAGAAGAACGGGATATTTGATATTCCCTTTACAATTCTGGCTAGGCATCGGCATACTTTGGGTAAGTAGATTATACAAAAATGCATTTCGTTTGAAGCAAGAACAAGAACTTACTATTTAATATATAAATCAATTCATCATGAAACGATATAAAATCATTGCATGGATCATGTTAGTGTTATCGGTGATTCATATTATAACAGTTGTTGCCGGTATTGAAATCTTGAATGATAAACTGTTTAGTCTTAAAGTAGCCCCTAATCCAGAAAGCACTTTGAGTAAAGAACCTATAAAAAAATTTGAGGGATCGGTACTTTACTTTAAAGGAGATTTCATTATCAACGATCTTCCCTGGTGGAAAAGAGCGCTTTTATCGAATGATACCACAGATGCGATAGCCATAAGCTTATTGGCTGTCTTGGTCTTACGAATAATTCAAACTTTACAGCGATCGAATACCTATCATAAAAAAATCGGTAATTATATTTCTCTCGGGGGAGCCATATTTCTGTTCTCTACGATTTGTGATATTTTACAGCGATATTATTTAAAGGATGAGGTGCTAACAAGAACCAATGGTGAGTTTATACTGCTGAGAAATGAAGCTGCCATATTACCGGATACCATTGTAGGTGTTATTCTTTTGGTATTTAGTGCCGTTTACACCGAAGCCTACAAATTAAAAACCGAACAAGACCTTACCATCTGATGCCCATTGTTGTAAACCTAGATATCATGCTTGCCAGACGAAAGATGAGTCTGACCGAACTCAGTGAGCGCGTAGGCATCACCATTGCCAACATGAGCATCCTAAAAAGCGGCAGAGCCAAAGCCATCCGCTTCTCCACCCTGGAAGAAATATGCCGCATCCTAGATTGTCAACCGGGAGATATTTTGGAGTATATGGATGAAGAGGGGTATAGGAAATTGTTTGAAAGATGAAGTTAATAGCCTATGGTTCATGGCGTATAGTAGGGAAATGATATAACATCTGTACTTCTATATGCTATGAACAATAAGCTATTCGCTCCCTCACAGCTCCTCCTCCCGCTCCAACATCAAAATCGCACTTTGGGGTACGATGAAGTATTTCTCATTTTCGTACATCACTTCTGTGGCGCCACTGAGTAAGAATATAGCGAGGTCTCCTTCTTTGGCTTGTAAGGGCACATATTTTACCTGTTCATCTTCTGTCTTCCAAGGCTCATCATCAACAGGCATGGGAATAGCATAACCCGGACCTGTTTTGATGATATACCCTTGCTGTACTTTTTCCCTTTCCTGAACACCGGGTGGCAGGTATAGTCCACTGGCTGTTTGCTCATCCGGTTTTGACGGACGTACCAATACACGATCACCAATCACAATCAGTTTTTTCCACTTATTATCAGATGTCAAAAGCATACACGATGATTTTATCCGGTTATAATGCCGCAAAAATAAATCAGAAATGAACAATCTGATTGTGAACTATTTTTACAGTATGAAAAGAACAGCCGGATGTATTGTTTTGTTGGTGGGGGGTATCGCCGCAATTTCTGCTTTCATGGCTCCGGCTCCTGTCACAACAAAAGCTGCGCTTGGCAAAAAACTATTTAACGATAAGATACTCTCCAAAGACAATACGATTAGTTGTGCCAGCTGCCATTTACCTGAATATGGCTTTTCAGACACTGTAGCTTTTAGTAAAGGTATTGAGGGACGAGCTACTACCAGAAATACGCCTTCGGTACTTAACATGAAAAACCGCCCCTATTTTTTTTGGGATGGAAGAGCTGCATCATTGGAACAACAGGCATTGATGCCTATTGCTCATCCTGATGAAATGGGACTGCCTATTCAAGAAGCAGTTGCCAGATTGAATGCCAGTAGTGAATACCGAAAACTATTCTTGCGAATTTTTAAAGCCTTACCAAATAGCAAAAATCTCGGTGCTGCATTCGCTGCCTTTGAACGTACACTGGAAACTGATAGTAGCCGATTCGATGCGTATATGGATGACCTGATTGCATTTACGGAATCAGAAGAAAGAGGAAGAAAATTATTCATTAGTGATAAAACCAAATGCTTTGATTGTCATCGTGGACCCGATTTTACGGATGACCAGTTTAAGAATATCGGACTATTTGATGGTTATGCGCTGAATGATTCAGGGCGTTACCTGATTACTCGCAAAAAAGAAGACCTGGGAAAATTTAAAACTCCGGGCTTGAGAAATATAGCCCTCACTGCTCCTTATATGCACAATGGTATGTTTCAGACTTTAGAAGAAGTGGTAGAATATTACAATAACCCCGGAGCTTTTGTATTGAGTCCTATCAATATCGACAGTACACTTGCTGAGCCTTTAAGTCTGAGCAGACAAGAAAAAGCTGATCTGGTTGCTTTTTTGAAAACCTTAACAGATAAGCGTTTCCAAAAACAGCGATAAGTTCGTCTAATAGTAAATAAGCTGCATCTTATCCTTCTTTTTAACAAAAGATTGCACACAGTAGGATTCATGCACTTGTTGAATTATCTTTATTTCACACAAATTTTACAATTATGGAAGACAAGAAAAAGTACAAGATCCTTTTGTGCGAAGATGATACGAACCTTGGAATGGTATTAAAGAACTATCTCGAAATCAATGATTATGATGTTACTCTGGAAAGAGATGGCCGTTTAGGTTTGGCTGCTTTTCAGCGTGAAAAATATGATATCTGTTTGCTGGATGTAATGATGCCCAATATGGATGGCTTTACACTGGCAGAAGAAATCCGCGATGTAGATCCAGATATTCCCTTGTTCTTCCTGAGTGCCAAAACCATGAAAGAAGATTTGATCCAAGGATATAAATTGGGGGCCGATGACTATATCACCAAACCCTTTGATAGCGAAGTGCTATTACTCAAGATCAAAGCCATCCTGAAAAGAAATGAGGAAGAGAATAAGGGTAATGATAATATAGAATTTGATCTCGGTAAATACCATTTCAATCCCAAACTCCGCGAACTCAAAAATGGTGATAGTACACAAACACTATCCCCCAAAGAGAATGAGTTATTGAAAATGCTGGCAGAACATAAAAATGATCTTTTGCCTCGTGAACGCGCACTCAAAAAAATCTGGGGTAGCGATACCTATTTCAACGGAAGAAGCATGGATGTTTACATTGCTAAGCTTCGTAAATACTTGAAAGAAGATGCAGATATTGAGATTGTGAATATACACGGTAATGGTTTTAGATTGGTAGCACCATAATCGCTCCCAACTATATTCCATAAAAAAGCCATCCACCTTAGGCGGATGGTTTTTTTATGTGCTGTATATCGTCTTTTTACTTTGTACCTTTCAGGTATGAAAATCACTTTTTTTTCATCACAGCCCTATGATCGTAGCTTCTTCGAAAAATTCAATGATTCTACGGGTTTTGAACTACAGTTTTTAGATGTAGCCCTCAACGAGCAAACTGCTATCATGGCAAAAAATGCAACAGCAGTTTGCGTATTTGTGAATGATCAAGTAACAACTGCTGTGATCCAACAATTGGCTGGATTAGGTGTGAAAGTCATTGCCCTTCGTTGTGCAGGTTTCAATAATGTAAATCTCGTTAGTGCACGTGAAAATGGTATCCGGGTTTGTCGCGTACCGGCATACTCTCCGGAAGCAGTGGCCGAACATGCTGTTGCCATGATCCTCACACTCAACCGCAAAACACATAAAGCGTATAATCGGGTCAGAGAACAGAATTTTTCATTGAATGGATTATTGGGTTTTAATCTGCACGGAAAAACCATTGGAGTAGTTGGCACCGGTAATATCGGACAGGCATTTTGTAGAATCATGCTTGGGTTTGGTTGTCGGGTAAAAGCTTTTGATCTTATCGCAAATAAGGAAATGGAATCCATAGGGGTTACTTATCATCCTTTGATGGAAGTATTGAACTCGGATATTATCTCCCTTCATTGTCCACTAAACGAACAAACCCGACATTTGATACAAGATGAAACCCTTACCTATATAAAACCGGGCGCTATGCTGATCAATACCGGAAGGGGTGGTTTGATCGATACAAAATCGGTCATCGGGGCTTTAAAAAAAGGGCAAATTGGGGCTTTGGGTATCGATGTATATGAGCAGGAAGAAAAGCTGTTTTTCAGAGACTTATCCGCCAATATTATTCAAGATGATGATATCCAGCGACTCATGAGTTTTCCGAATGTATTGATCACCGCTCACCAGGCCTTTTTCACCGATGAAGCCTTATCACAAATTGCCATTACTACGTTAAATAATGTACTCCAATTAGTAAAAAATAGTAATTTGAAGGATCAGGCTGCGTTATTGGCTTAATTTTAGTCTATAATAGTATACCAAAGAAGAGGAATTATGAAGAAGCTCACAATACAATGGATCTTAACTATTTGTACGGTATTATTTATCCTATCGTGTCAAAAAGAACTCAGCATAGAAGGTGAAGGATTAAAGGGTACAGCACAAGGTTCTCTTACAGATAGTTCGGGTAATTGTAAAGATGCGGATGTGCGTGGTGAATATGTGATTGATCAGCCGCTAGGTGATAGCAATTATATCATTATCAAAGTAAACTTTACCCTGCAGGGTAAGTATAAAATTTATAGTGACACAGTAAATGGTATGTGGTTTATTGATTCCGGCTTTGCCCTCACTACCGGACCCGCCACTGTTAAATTAAAAGGAAACGGTAAACCCATCCTTCCTAACCGAGCAGATTTTGTACTGACTTTTAATAATAGTTTCTGTGCATTCTCTGTAATCACTAGTACTACAGGTGGTAGCGGTGGTGGAACCAGTAATGATTATTTTCCTACCACACTCAATTCTAACTGGACTTATGAATACATCCCAAAGTTGGGAACACTCGATACCTTCAGGGTGGTAGCGACGAATCAAACCATTTTTGCTGACAATAAAGTGTTCAGACAATACAGCACTGATCCTTTGGGAGAAGCTTACTATTTCAGTAAGGACAATGCAGGTAATTATTATGCGTACAGTACCGTAGACTTTGATTACCTCTTTATTTTCGACTCTATCCCCTCTACCTTTATCTCCTATCCATTCTTAAAAGATAATGTGGCACAAGGAACTACTTGGGAAAGTCCGGAATATGGTAAAGTAAAAATTGGTAATGATATCGGTATCAGTAAAGCGGTCTTTACCATCGTTGGTAAAGGCATTACCTATGCAATATTCGGAACTACGTATAATGATGTCATCAATGTGAAAAGGAGTATTCAATTTAAAAAAGATGGCACCAATACTTTCACTACCGTAATTGAAGGCAATACTTATTATGCAAAAGGTGTTGGTATGATCGATCAGGTGATTCCTACATCTTCTTCTACCAGTCAAGCAGTTAGTTTAAAAAGGAAACAAATATTCTAATACTTACTATAAATAAGAATGCCGCTGAAAACAGCGGCATTCTTATTTATAGCTATGACTATGTTGTAATCAAAATATCTGTGTCTTATCATTCACTACAGAATCTGTTTCTACAGTGGCATGTTTCTCTTCTTCCACTGTTTTAAAGAATTTCTTTTGAAAAATCAAGATCGCAATCACACCTGAAGAAATGGCTGCATCTGCAAGGTTGAATACGGGTCTGAAGAATTCAAAATCATCTCCTCCTACAAAAGGTATCCATGCCGGGTACTTTGCATTGGTAATGATGGGAAAGTAAAACATATCTACCACCTTACCATAAAATAAACCTGCATAACCACCTCCATCCGGAAATAGGGTTGCTACATTTTGTGTAAAGGGGTTGCTTTGTTCAAAAATCAATCCATAAAATAAACTATCGATCAAATTCCCCAATGCTCCGGCGTAAATCAATCCGGCGCAGATCATAAATCCGCGATGATATTTTTTCTTCAGAAAATCACGTAGTAAAAAAGTACCCCAAATCACCGCTACCAAACGAAACAAGGTTAGCGCTATTTTCCCGATACCCCCTCCAAATTTCCAGCCCCAAGCCATGCCTTCATTCTCTACAAAATGCAGGCGGAACCAGTTCCCTATCATATTGTGTTCTTCACCGGCATAATAAGTCAGTTTGATATAGAACTTCAGTGCCTGATCGGCAACGATAATGGCGAGTATCAAAAAAATCAAATGCTTCGCTTTCACTGCTAGTAGTTTTTATCTGGCAACAAAGATAGGGCTTGGGTTATTCCAAAAAGGTTAAAGACTTATTCTTCTACATAAACCCTTTTCACCCTTTGACTTACAGAGGTCATAATCTCATAGGGTATCGTTCCTGCTGCTTTTGCCAGTTCCTGAATGGGTATTTGCCTTCCAAAGATTTCTACCTCATCTCCTTCTATAACACCGGGAATGTTGGTTACATCAATCATCGTCATATCCATGCAAACATTCCCAATAACAGGTGCTTTTTGACCATGAACCCATACTTGTCCTATTCCATTTCCAAAACGACGGCTGTATCCATCGGCATAACCTATACGAATAGTGGCTATCCGGCTTTCATGCTCAACGATTCCATTTCTGTTATATCCTACTGTTTCACCCGCAGGAACAGTACGAATCTGAGCAATCGTGGATTTTAAAGTAGCCACCGGTTGCAAAGCGAGTTGATGGGTATCTGCACTATCTACTCCATATAAACCTATACCCAAACGAACCATGTCGAACTGATAAGCAGGATGACGAAATATACCTGCTGAATTGGCGATATGACGAATAAAAGAATAACTCAAGTGACTGCTTAACGTATGACAAGCTTCGATAAATCCATGCACCTGTTGTTCGGTAAAAGCATCCAATGAGGGGTTTTCACTGCCGGCCAGATGACTCAATACCGACTTAACCACCATGGTTCCTTTTTCCTTCAGCGCTATGGCTAAATCATGTGCTTCTTTGATTTCAAAACCCAATCGGTTCATTCCTGTATTGAATTTGACATGTACAGGATAATGTTGAATTCCTTGATTTTGTAAAAACGTATGAAAAGACCGATAGATATTGAAGGAATAAATCTCAGGCTCCAAATCATATTGAACCATCGCATCAAATCCTGCCTCGTCTACATTCATCACCATGATGGGTAAACTGATACCCGCTTTTCGTAACTCTACACCCTCGTCAGCATAGGCCACTGCGAGATAATCGATCTTATGAAATTGTAATACCCGCGCTACCTCTGCAGAACCGCTTCCATAACTAAATGCTTTCACCATCGCCATGAGTTTGGTACTGGGTTGCAAAAAATGCTGATATGCTTTCAGGTTATGGATCATGGCAGTAAGATTCACTTCCATAACCGTTTGATGCACTTTCTGTTCTAACCACTGACTGATCCGTTCAAAAGAAAAGATACGTGCTCCTTTTAAGAGAATGTATTCATCCTTGAACTGATTCAAATTTGCCTGTTCTAAAAAATCAGCTGTTGAAGGGTAACAAATAATGGTGGGAATACTATCTGACGTTGTATGAACAGACTGTGGCAAAGCATGTACATATCTTGCTATCACCGGACCAATACCTACAAATTTTTGAACGCCTCTTCTACTCAGCTTTTCCAATACAATCTGATACAGGCGATCATCAGGAATACCGCTTTGCAAAATATCGGAAAGTATAACGGTTGTTTTATTGTTGCCGGCTTGTTGCACTAAAAAATCAAGCGCCAGCTCTAATGAAGCGATATCATTACTGTAACTATCATTCAGTAAATAACAATTATTCACAGCTTTGATCAACTGCATACGCATGTCCACGGGCTGTAATAACAACATCCTCTCTTGAATCATTTCGAATGCATAGCCCTGTGCTAACATGGTTGCCCAGCAGGTAATGGCATTATCAATAGATATACGGTCTGTGAATGGTATCGTAATGTTGATGGTATCCTGTTGATACAAAGCCACGATCATTGTTGTATGATCTGTGCGTTCTTCACTAATAACTTTTAAATCGGCAGCTTCATTCCTACTCCATGAGAAAAAGCGAATCCCATCTTTAAAAAGTGCTTTATCATGTGTATCCGGATAACAATGAGGAGCAATTCCATCGCGATAAAAAACCAACAGATCTGCTTCTTTGAATAGTTTCGCTTTCTCCAATGCTTTTTCTCTTTCACCGGGGAATCCTTCATTATGTGCTGTCCCTAAATTGGTCCAAATCCCAATAGTGGGCTGAATGATTTGCTGAAGCGTATCCATTTCGCCCGGTTCAGAAATACCAGCTTCAAAAATGGCAAGTGTGTGCATGGATTGTAATTGCCAAACACTTAAGGGAACTCCAATTTGTGAGTTATAACTACGCGGACTTCTTACAATCTGCAGATCTGCATTCAGTAATTGATAGAGCCATTCTTTAACAATGGTTTTACCATTGCTGCCGGTAATACCTATGACAGGTACATGAAATTGACTACGATGAAAAGCAGCTAATTGTTGTAAGGCTTTGAGTACATCTTTTACGATCAGAAATGAAGCATCCGGATAGCTAGCAACTTCATGAAAAGAGGTGTGTACAACAAAAGATCTTAATCCACGATCATACAACTCAGGAATAAATGCATGCCCGTCTCTTCGCGGACCACTGATTGCAAAGAATAAAGTAGTATCGGGAAATAAAAGTTTGCGACTATCGGTCAATAAATATTGTACCATTCTATTATCAGCAGGCGGTGCTTTGGCCTGAATAATGGTGGCGATATGTTGCAAAGAATACGTCAAGGAAAATGATTAATGATCAGATGGAACCATCGTGTACATCCCGCGGTGTTCCTTTTTTACTCGCAAACATGGAGTAGAAAATAGAGCCGGCGATACAAAGTACAATCAATCCAAGAGAAATGAATACTTGGGTTGATTTATCCACCCACATATTGATATAATGTTCTCCCAGCATTTTGATACCGATGATCACGAGTACAATCGCAATACCTTGTTGTAAATAATCGAACTTAGAAACGGCACCTCTTAACAAAAAGAATAAAGAACGGAGTCCGAGTACAGCAAAAATATTCGATGTATAAATCACCAGTTTGTCTCTTGAAATACCCATTACTGCCGGAATAGAATCCAGTGCAAAGACAAGGTCAATAGAGGCCAGCAATACCACTACCACGAACAGTGTGGTATACAAAGGTTTACCATTTTCTCTTACCACATATTTACCATCTCCATCGTGAGGTGCCAGTGGTAAATAAGTTTTCAAAAAGCGATAGATCTTAGTGTCATGCGGCTCAAATTCTTTTTCTTCATTGGCCGTAAACATTTTATAACCGGTATACACCAGAAAGACGCCAAATATGTAAAGCACCCAATGAAACTGTTCTACTAATGCCACACCAATAGTGATGAACAATACGCGGAAAACAATGGCCATCAAAATACCGATCAATAATACACGGGAATAATACTTCTCTTTTACTTTGAAGGAGTTGAAAATAAGGATGAACACAAAAATATTGTCAATACTTAAACTCCATTCCATGAGATAAGCACTCAAGTATTCCAAGGCAAGTTTCTGTCCTTCCTCTACCCACATAAACACAAAAAAACCCAATGCCAGCGATACCCAAAAGAATGTTTGCTTTAATGCTTGCTTGATGGTGATCTGTGCATTTTTTTTACTCAGTAATCCTAAGTCAAATACTAATGCGAGTACTAATACGATTCCGAAAACAAGATAAACGATCTGGTGCGTGGTCATGCAGGTAAATTATGCCGTAAAGATAGCGACCAACCTCTTCAGAGCCTTTTTAAAGACCGTATTTCTTTTTTCTTCTCCATTGGATAATTCCCCCTGTAATAGCTAGTATGAGTAAAGGGGTTACAATATTGATAAATTGCCAAGTGGTTTTTTGGGATGCAATCTTTTCTTTGTCCAAAAGCCTCAAAACAATGGTTTTATTCCTACTTTCAAACAAGCCATTATTACTTACGAGATAATCAATACAATTCAAAAAGAATTCACGATTGGCAAAACGGTAGCCTTCAAATGGAAGTTCTCCCATGGGTAAGGGGCCGGTGGTATTACTGAGGGCATTGGTCACGATATCAGCATCTGAAACCACGATCTGTTTCCCTTCTTTCAGCGCAACTCGCTGAAAAGGCTTGCCGGTTGTACGTTGTACCGAATCCATCAAATCAGCCCCCGCTCTATTGGCAAAAAGCGATTGAAATTTACCCTCCAACAATACGGCTACTGGAACATAGCTTCTATTGAATGTAAAAAGATCTTCTTCACTTTTAACACTATTGATGGTTACCAGTGCCGGTGAAGAGATACTCCGACTATTGGTATCTGAAGCCAATAAAATGGTCTTTTGTATACCCGGTGCTTTCACCGTATCAATACTGGATGGGAAAATAGGTAATACCCGATCCAGATTTTTGGAAATAGGATTGTCTGTTTTCGATGAAAGAAAAGGATAATAAGGCCAGGGCACTCTTTGCATATTGGGAGAACCATCCGGATTTCTGCCGACTACGATCGGAATTTTAGAGCAATTCAAATCTTGCAGCAGATCACCATTGATGCGTACTCCATATTTAAACAGTAGATCATCAATATCCAATCCACGATCATAGGCTGTATATTCTGCCTGATTTCTCATCAGACTATCGAGTTCTGCATGCAACTTATCGATGAACCAAATAACCTTACCGCCATTCATGACATACTGATCCAGCTTCAGCTTATCTTCTTCTGTGAAAACACTGGTGGGTTTTACAATTACCAAGGCATCTATAATGGTGGGATCAGGATATCCTTGTTTCAGATCGAAGACAGCCAAGCGGTAATCATTTCTCAAACTCTCACCAAGGTCGTTAATTTTCATATCGATCGGCTCACCATTACCCACGAGATAAGCAATGGTTGGTATGTATTCACGCGTCAGCTTATCAATGGCATTGGCAAATTTGTACTCCAGTAAAGCCTCTGCTGCATTACGTGTAGCTTCTTTGTCTTCCAGTGGCTCTACATCATTTACTACATTATATTGTTTGAATATCCGTCTGCTACTTCTCAGGTCTATTGCTATGGGTTTTCGATTGCCATACTTCACCAATGCCGATGGAATGATGAGTTGAGAAGTAGACTCATCGGTATTGGTAATTTCTGTTCTTTCAAACACAACACCTAAGCGGGCCAAACTATCATACAAGATGGCTTTGGCAGTATCATTATTGAGTTCTTCACCTGGCTTTTCAAATTTTACCCGAATAAGATTTCCTGAGATTGAGGTAAAGTCTTCTAGTAATTCTTTTGTAGCAACAGATAACTTTTTGTAATCAGCAGGAAGATTACCTGTTAAGAATACATCAATTTCAATGACTGAGTCTACGTTGTTTAGTAATTGTTTGGTTGCATTTGTAAGGCTGTATCTTTTATCTGCAGTAAGGTCTGCACGCATTCCAATATTAGCAGTAAGGTAAATGATTGCTACCAGTAAGATCGTCGAAAAAAACACACCATATTTATATTCAGATAGTTTTTGCATACACTTACATTAGCGTTTTAGCAGATTCCTTTGTGTAATGGTTAAGAAAAAATAAATAAGCCACCCGAAATAAACGATATCACTAACGCGAATAACCCCTCTACTAATACTTCTATAATGAAAACTGATTCCCAACATTTCAAGATAATAATCTAATCCACCACTGAATGCAGAGAGTTTACTAATGGCTTCAAATCCATTGTATAGTAAAAAACAAACAAATGCACTTGCAATAAATGCAACAACAGTATTGGATGTAAAGCTACTGGTACAAATACCTATTGCCGTAAATACAGCACCTAATAATAACAATCCGATATAACTGCCTGCCGTAGCGCCCATGTCAATACCTCCGGTAACACTGAGTTGTTGAACTGATACGGCATAAATCAATGTAGGTATGACTGCACAGAATGTAATAAGTATTGCACCAAAAAATTTACCCCATACCAGGTGTGCAGGGGTGAGTGGTAAGGTTCGGAGTAACTCAAAACTTCCGGATTTGAATTCATCAGCAAAGCTGCGCATGGTGATCGTGGGTACCATGAGTAATAAAACCCAGGGCGCGAGATTAAAAAAGCCGGATAAACTGGCATATCCAAATTCAAGAATACTGGTATCCGGGAAAACAAATAACATGAGTCCGTTCAGTAATAGAAATACCGCTAAGGCAATATAGCCGGTTAGACTACTAAAAAATTGCTGCCATTCTTTTTTGCAGATCATCCACATGGTGTCAAAACTAATTGTTCTCTGTCATACAGCTACCGATCATGGATATTTTATGTGTTCTTTATGGAATTAAAAGATCCTAGCATCCCATGAAAAAGAACTACTATGAAACTACGCATTGTATTATTGCTACTGGGTTTGTTAGGAATAGGCATATTCGCCCATAGTCAACAAGAGCCAAAGAAACCAGAAGCTCCACCTAAAGTATTGGATGGGAAAGATGCCATTCCCGTAACGGTATGGAGCAATAAAAAATCAAAAGTTCCTCCACCACCAGCCCCGCCGGCACCTCCGAAGGTAAACCCGCCAAAAGTGGTAAAACAGCCCGGAAGGCCTGCACCTCCTCCGCCGCCGCCTAAACCGGAAAAGGCGAAAATTGAACAGGATTGAAAGGGATATAATAAAAAAGCCCGAAGGGTTCACCTTCGGGCTTTACTAATTTTATGATGTGTTCTACACCGCAAAACTTTCACCACAACCGCAACTTCTGCTGGCATTGGGATTGTTGAAATAAAATCCTTTGCCATTCAATCCGTCAGAGAAGTCCAATTCAGTGTTTACGAGGTATAAAAAGCTTTTCAGATCGGTCACAACTTTTACACCATTGTCTTCAAATACCTGATCCATCGGTTTGATTTCATTATCGAAATCAAGTTTGTAGCTGAGTCCGGAACAACCGCCACCTACTACACCTACACGTAGAAAGTAAGAAGCATCTCCAGCCACCCCTGCCTCTTCCATCAGTTGCTGTACTTTCTTTTTTGCCTTATCACTTACGTAGATACTGTTTTCTGTTGCTACCATTGGCTTATAGTTAATGGTTCATGGCTAATGGCATTGTACACATCAGCCATATACAATTAATGAACTCCTTTTTCTTCGAATACCAGTTCTTCCAAACCGTTCTTTTTGCGGTAGTCATTGATCGCTGCTTTGATCGCATCTTCTGCTAATACAGAGCAGTGGATTTTCACCGGAGGAAGATTTAGTTCTTCTACCAGATCCATATTATCAATGGTTACTGCCTGATCTACAGTTTTGCCTTTTAACCACTCTGTTGCCAGAGAAGAAGAAGCAATAGCTGATCCGCAACCAAAGGTTTTGAATTTAGCGTCTGTGATCACACCTGTCGCATCATCTACTTCAATCTGCAAGCGCATTACGTCGCCGCATTCAGGTGCACCTACCAGTCCGGTACCTACATTCTTTTTTGCTTTATCGAGCGTACCCACATTTTTGGGGTTGTTGTAATGATCGATTACTTTTTCTGAATATGCCATGGTTGAAGAAAATTTAAAAATTAAACAATTTGAAAAATCAATTTGAAAATTTGAGAATTTGAAAATTTGAAAATGAAGAGGAATGCTTCAACACTATTTTCAAATTTTCAAATTGTCTCATTATCAAATTATTAATGATGCGCCCACTCAATGGAGTTCAAGTCGATACCTTCTTTGAACATTTCCCAAAGTGGACTCATTTCACGCAATTTAATCACGGTATCACTTACTGCTTTGATGGTATAGTCGATTTGTTCTTCCGTTGTAAATCTACCCAACCCAAAACGAAGTGAACTGTGTGCCAGGTCATCACCCAAGCCCAATGCTTTCAATACATAACTGGGTTCCAGTGATGCAGAAGTACAGGCTGAACCAGATGACAAAGCAATATTTTTATTGAAGCCCATCATCAAACCTTCTCCTTCTACATATTTGAAAGAAATGTTCGATACATGTGGCAGACGATGTTCACGGCTACCATTTACATAGGCTTCTTCTAATTGCATTAATGCATTTTCCAATTTATCACGCAGTTTGCTCAGTCTCGCCGCATCATCTGCCATCTCCAAACGTGCCAGTTCACAGGCTTTACCAAAACCTACGATACCCGGTACATTCAAAGTACCGCTACGCATACCTCTTTCATGTCCGCCACCGTCCATTTGAGCGGTAACTTTTACACGAGGATTTTTTCTACGAACATACAAGGCACCCACGCCTTTCGGACCGTACATTTTATGTCCGGTGAAAGCCATGATATCAATGCCATCTTTATTTACATCGACAGGTATTTTACCCACTGCCTGGGTTCCATCTGTAAAGAACAGTACACCATGTTTACGGGCAAGGGCACTGATTTCTTTTACAGGCTGAATCACCCCGATTTCATTGTTTGCATACATGATAGCGATCAAAATAGTGGTTGGTTTGATCGCGGCTTCCAATTGCTTCAGATCAATTAACCCTTCCGGATTTACTTCCAGATAAGTTACTTCGCCACCCTGACGCTCAATATGCTTACAAGTATCTAATACAGCTTTATGCTCAGTAGTACAGGTAATGATATGGTTACCCTTGCTGGCATACATTTCGAACACCCCTTTAATTCCCAGATTATCGCCTTCGGTAGCACCAGAAGTAAAAATGATCTCTTTAGGGTCGGCACCAATCAATTTGGCAACTTGTTCACGAGCATAGTCTACAGCTTCTTCTGCCTGCCATCCAAAAGAGTGGTTACGGCTGGCTGCATTACCAAAGTGCTCGGTAAAATAAGGTATCATCGCTTCCAACACACGCGGGTCCATGGGTGTGGTGGCATTGTTGTCAAGGTAAATCGGTAGTTTCAACATAATCCTCAGAAATTTGCTTGCTTATTAACACAAAAATACGTCAATAGGTTTATACTTGCGGAACTGAAAAGCCCGCCCGATGGCTTTTTTTCACAAATCGAAAGCCCTGTATTAAAACTAATAGTTATGTTAAAAGTTGAGCATATCGGATTGGCTGTGAAGAGTTTTGAGCAATCCATCCCATTATTCGAGCAATTGCTCTCTACTCCTTGCTATAAAACCGAATTAGTAGCTTCCGAAAAAGTGAATACCGCTTTTTTCCAGGTAGGTGAAACCAAAATAGAACTACTGGAAAGCACTGATCCTGAGGGTGTGATTGCAAAGTTTATTGAAAAAAAGGGCGAAGGCATGCATCATATCGCTTTTGAAGTAGCTGATATTGAAGCAGAAATGAAACGTCTCTCCGATCTAGGCTTCCAACTCCTCAACCCCATCCCCAAACAAGGCGCCGACAATAAACTGGTCTGTTTCCTACATCCCAAGGGAACGAATGGGGTGTTGATTGAGTTGTGTCAGGAAGTGGGGAAGTGAAAGGTGAAAGGTGAAAAGTCAAAAGTCAAAAGTGAGTAGTGAGTAGGGATGACTATTACTTGCAGCTTGTAGCTTGAAGCCTGCAGCTCGAAGCTCGCAGCTTACTGCAATCCCAACTTCTCCACCGCAACTTGCGCAGCTACTTGTGAGGCGTCTTTTTTGTTGTAGCCTTTGCCGATAGCCAGCAGTTCGCCATCGAGCATAATATGTATGGTAAACAGACGGCGGGAGCCTTCCATTTTTTCATCGGCGAGATCAAAAGAGAGTGTTTTGCCATTTTTACTGGCCCAGCCGATCAGTTTATTTTTCAGATTGATGTCTACTGATTCCAGATCATCCACAAACATGTGTGGTATCACGATCTGTTTCAATACCCAATGTTGTGTTTTTTCATAGCCTTTATCCAGATACACAGCGCCTACCACTGCTTCCAGCGTATTACCAAAAATCTGACTGCCTTTGAGGGAACTATCGAATTTGTTGTAGAAAGTAAGTTTGCGTAAACCCATCTTCAAAGCAATATCATTCAATTGCTGACGGTTCACCATTTTACTGCGCATCTCAGTGAGAAAACCTTCGCCTTTATATGGATAACGTTTAAACAGATAATCAGCCACAACTGCGCTCAACACTGCATCACCCAAGTATTCCAAGCGCTCATTGTTTTCTTCCGGTGTATCTTTTACTGAACGATGGCTGAGGGCTGTGCGATATAACAAAAGATTACCGGGCTTTATTCCCAATACATTCTTTAGCTGAGCCTCGAATGAGGCGTCGGGTGAAGATGAGGAGAAAAGTTTTTTGAAAAACTGCACAACTTATGCTGAATATTTTTTGACAATCACACAGGCATTGTGTCCACCAAAACCAAAGGTATTACTCAATGCTGCACGAACTGTTTTCTTTTGTGCCTGATTAAAAGTAAAATTCAATTTCGGATCCAATTCCGGATCATCGGTAAAGTGATTAATCGTTGGCGGAATGATATCATGGATCACACTCTGGATACATGCAATGGCTTCAATAACACCCGCAGCACCCAAACAGTGACCGGTCATCGACTTGGTAGCACTGATATTGAGGTTGTAAGCATGCTCACCAAATACTTCTGTAATGGCTTTTGCTTCCGCTCCATCACCCAAAGGTGTAGAAGTACCGTGGGTATTGATATAGTCGATCTCTTCCGGACGCATACCTGCATCTTTCAAAGCTGCCAGCATTACATTACGTGCACCCAGTCCTTCCGGATGTGGTGCTGTTAAATGATACGCATCGGCAGTGGCTCCGCCACCTGCAACTTCACAATATATTTTTGCACCACGTTTGATGGCGTGGTCATAATCTTCGAGAATCAAAGCACCAGCAGCTTCTCCCATCACAAAACCATCGCGATCCTTATCATAGGGGCGACTGGCTGTTTTAGGGTCATCATTGCGTTCACTCATGGCTTTCATGGCATTGAAACCACCGAGACCCGCTTCGCTGATCACCGCTTCGGCACCACCGGAAATAATGATATCTGCTTTACCCAATCGAATGGTATCCACAGCGCTGATGATGGCATTGGTACTGGATGCACAGGCACTCACTACGGCATAATTCGGTCCACGGAACCCGTGGCGCATGGAAATGAGTCCGGCAGCAATATCCAAGATCATTTTAGGAATGAAGAAGGGATTGAAACGAGGTGTTCCATCGCCTTTGGCGAAATTGATCACTTCTTCCTGGAAAGTAGTCAAACCACCGATACCACTGGCGAAGATCACGCCCACTCGATCGATGTCAACATTGTCTTTGGAGATACCTGCATCGGTCACAGCCATTTCACTCGCAGCTATTGCTAATTGAGCAAAGCGGTCTGTTTTACGGGCTTCTTTCTTATCCATGAATTGGGTAGGATCGAATCCCTTGATCTCACAGGCAAAACGGGTTTTGAATTTGGAAGCATCGAACAGTGTGATGTTATCAGCCCCTGATACACCATTGATCAGACCTGTCCAATAAGAATTAAGGTCATTTCCAAGGGGTGTTAGGGTTCCTATTCCGGTAACAACAACGCGCTTTAATTCCATGTTCAAAACCTGTTTAAGTGAGCATCCGCCTTTTGTGGCCCGAAGCCGCAGAAAGGCGGATGCATGAAATTATTCCTTCAATAAAAAGATGCTCTTACTTAGCGTGCTCTTCCAGGTAAGCAACGGCCTGACCAACAGTAGTGATGGTTTCTGCCTGCTCATCAGGAATAGAGATATTGAATTCTTTCTCGAATTCCATAATTAACTCCACGGTATCCAGAGAATCTGCACCGAGGTCGTTAGTGAAAGAAGCCTCATTGGTAACTTCGGCCTCGTCAACCCCTAACTTGTCAACTATGATTTTCTTTACTCTTGTTGCGATGTCTGACATTGTAAAAAGTTTTTGTTACAGCCGCAAAAATATACTTTTTGTCAAATAAGCAATCTTTTCCGGCATATTTGTTTCCACAACCGAAAACCCCGGTTTTTACCCCTTTTTATTGCTTTTCAGGCATTCTTTATATTAAAATGATTCTTATCTTGTATCCCCTTCCCCCTGTACTATGGCACTAAAACTCATTGACCACGGCTCCAAAGAATACCAGCAAATGGTAGAACTACGCTATCATATCCTGCGTAAACCGCTCGGACTCAGCTTTACCATGGAAGAACTGGAAAAGGAAAAGAATGAGATCCTCATCGGCTGTTTTGATGAAGAAAAGCTGGAAGGCTGCTGTATGCTCAAGGACGAAGGCAATAAAACCGTTCGCTTACGTCAGATGGCGGTGCTGTCCGGACTCCAAGGAAAAGGTATTGGCAGGGTATTGATGATGTTCGCCGAAAACATTGCCCGTGATCGCGGCTACAAACGCCTCACCATGCACGCCCGTGGCACTGCTGTTGGCTTCTATGAAAAACTAGGCTACAATATCTGCAGCGACGAATTTTTTGAAGTAACGATTCCGCATTATATCATGGACAAGAACCTGTAGGAATAGGAAATAAGAAACATGAAATAAGAAATAAGAAAGGATAATATGACACCTACTTTCTCATTTCTTATTTCATGTTTCTTATTTCTCTGTTATCTTCTTCCTCAACATCCCTCTCAAATCATGCCGAAACTCCTCTCCCATGTTTTCTTTGGGAACAAGGAAGAAGGATTTACTGTCGAAATAGAGATGAAAGAAATGCGGACTTTCAAAATAGCGGGAGAACTTTTTCCAATCCCAGTCTACATAGCCGCGTTCATTTTCTAAACGAATATGATCATCCGTGAAATCAATGATGAAATCGTCTTTGAATGTTTGTGCTTTTTTGTAGATATTATTTGGAAGGATATACCAGAAAGATGCCATTAACATGATCCAGATAAATGACCCCAATAAAAAAGGCTCAGGTCTGATCTTTTTAAAATAAAACAAAGCTGCCGCTGCAATCGCAAATACATTCACCAATACCATCAATACCCGAATCTCAGGCTTTTGTACAAAATGATAGCGCAGCGCTTGGATGACTTTCTTTTTATCGTAGGAAAAGCTGATTTGCATGGGGCAAAGATAGGCAGGGATGATAGATCTCAGATCGCAGATGTCGGATTTCTGATGTCTGATATAAGATTTTTCACTTTAACATTCATCATTCAAAATTCTACATTCATTATTGATCCCCTCCCTTTTACCGTCATTTGAAGCGTGGCAATAAATCTCCCACCTGCTAGGCTTTACTCTGGCAACATTATTGAAAAACTGTAACCTAAAATCAAGTATAATACGGTAAAAAAAGAGCATTACAAAACGCATCTTGCTTGCTTAATTGTTCTGCTCATTTATGATTTTATACAGAGCCATTTCAGATGCCGAAAAAGAGGATTTAGGGATTGATCAAAAATTCAGAACACAAATAAATACGCTAGAAGCGAAGCAATTCTTTTGCTCCGAAACAGCTGTTTTGGAATACATTCAATCGACTTTTATACGTCAGTTCATCCCTCCATATACTTATACAGTATCGGTTTTCATTGATGATCATTGTTTTGAAAACCTCATATACAGCAACAAGTATTAGATGGACATGAAGCAATTAGCATTGACAGTAGTCACTTGTATTACTTTAATAAATGTGTTAACTTTATTGAAGTGTATGCTATCTAAAACAACCTACAATATCAAAGCAAAGATCTCATTGCTTCCCACCAAAATGGGAGGCAGGAAAAATCCTGTGGCAACAGGTTATCGTCCGGCACTGGCATTCAATTCTATTCAACACTTTTCGGGTGAAATTGAATTATTAGATCAACAGCAAATTAAGCCGGGAGAACCAGGAACTGTATTGATCAAACTAATACCTGCAAAACATATACGCAAGAACCTCAAGTCTAATGATGCATTTACACTCAATGAAGGCAATAAAGCCATAGGTTCTGGTATTATCATTAGTGCTGAAAAGATAGGAACTGATACTTGATCTCAGATGTCAGATCGCAGATGTAGGATTTCTGATGTCGGATGTCTGATCTCGGATGTAGGATAGTAGATTTTTTACTTCATTATTCGTTATTCGTCATTCATTATTTTATCCCTCCACTTTTTTCCCCTAATTTGTTCATCCACATTTTCAATCCCAAAAAACACTTGCATGAAATCAACATTTACAAAACTGCTTTCTCTGCATAGAGGGGGTCGTTTTTATTGTAGTCTTATTTTGTTAGCGACCACTTTAATGACCCAAGCGCAGGGCACCCGACTGCTTCGTCAGCCGGATATGAGTGCCTCACAAATTGCTTTTGTGTATGGCGCTGATCTTTGGGTTTCGGATCTGAATGGACAAAATGTTTTGCGTTTAACGAGTACACCTGCAGTGGAAAGCGAACCGATTTTTTCTCCTGATGGACAATGGATCGCTTTCACCAGCAATCGTAGTGGTAGCAGCGCAGTGTATGTGGTATCTGCCAAGGGCGGTGAAGCCACACGTGTTACCTGGCACCCTGCCAGTTCTGTTGCACGTGGATGGAGTGTTGATGGAAAAAATATCCTCTATTCCTGCGAAAGAGAAACCGCACCAACAGCGCACATGCGTTTGTGGTCTGTTCCGGCTACCGGTGGACCGAGTACACTACTCTCACGCCAATGGGGTAATGATGGATGTTATAGTCCGGATGGCACCAAACTCGTAGTCGATAAAATGGATCGCTGGGATGTGGAATGGAGAGCGTATCGTGGTGGACAAAATACACCGCTGATTATTTTAGACCTTGCCACACAAAGTGAAACGCTGCTCCCCAATGATCGTACCATTGATATCCAACCGTTGTGGTTGGGTGAACATATTTATTTTCTGAGCGACAGAAATGGTGGTGTTGCCAATATCTGGAGTTATCATACCGTTACCAAAGCATTGACCCAACTTACTTCTTTCAAAGGAGCAGATGTAAAATGGTTATCAGGCAATGGTAAAAAACTGATCTATGAACGTGAAGGATGGCTGCATCAAATAGATCTGAATGGATCTAATAGCAAACAACTTACTGTATCTGTTGTAGGCGATTTCCCATGGGCTGCTCCTCGTTGGGAAAATGTAAGCAATCGTATTGCACGTGCGAACTTGAGTCCAACAGGTAAAAGAGCAGTAATAGAAGCTCGTGGCGAAATCTTTACGGTTCCTCTTGAAAACGGCGATGTTCGCAATCTCACCAAAAGCAGCAATACGGCCGACAGAGCTCCGATCTGGTCGCCCAAAGGCAATGAAATTGCATGGTTTACGGATGCAGGTGCAAAAGGTTATTCACTGATCATCGCTCCGCAAGATGGCATGGGCAAAACACGCAGCATCGCCATCGGTGAATCTAAAATGGCATGGACACCTAACTGGAGTCCGGATGGTAAATACATTGCTTTTGTGGATGATGACTTACGCATACAAGTAGTTGAATTATCAACAGGCACCATCACTACTGCTGATGTAGGTGGCATCAATATTGAACGCGGTGGCATGGGCATCACTTGGAGTCCGGATGCACAATGGTTGGCTTATGCTAAAACAGGTGCCAATATGTTACGCGGTATCAAAGCATGGAATGTAAAAACAAAAACCATTCTCAACCTTACCGATCCATTTGCTGATGCTTTTTCTCCGGCATGGGACAGAGACAATAAACACCTTTATTTCCTCGCCAGTACCGATGTTGCACTGGCCAGCGGTTGGGCCAATACCAGTTCTCAAAATGCAAGACCGGAATATCAAGCCTATGTTATCAACTTAAGAAAAGCAGATCTCTCTCCTTTCAAACCCAATAGCGATGAAGAAGAAGTGAAAGCAGAAGAGAAACCAAAGACAGACAAGCCGGAAGAAAAACCAAAAACGGATGCAAAGCCTAAAGAAGATAAAGATGTGGTGATCGACATTGAACATATTGATCGTAGAACCATTCCACTACCACTGCCTAAAAGAAATTATGGCGCTATTTATGCCGGACCTAGTGGCAGCATCTTCATCAATGAATTTATACCGAACAGACCTTCTGTTTTACACAAGTTCACACTGGAAAGTAAAGAAGCCAAGGAATTTACTACCGGTGCAGGGGGTATCAGTATTTCTGCGGATGGCAAAAAAATGTTGGCTTTTCAACAAGGTAGTTGGAAAATTATTTCTACCGGCGGACCTACAGGTGCTGATGCGAAGGTTTTAAAAACAGATCTGCGTATGTACTTGAATCGTGGTGAGGAATGGCAACAGATCTTCAATGAAGCATGGCGTTATGAAAGAGATTTTTTCTATGATCCAAACATGCATGGTCGCGATTGGGATGAAGTGTACAAACGTTACGCACCACTGGTTCCTTTTGTAAAACACAGAGATGATCTGCGTTATATCCTGGATCAGGTAAATGGTGAACTTAGTGTAGGTCATAGTTTTGTGGGTGGTGGTGATTATCCTTCCACCGATATTGCAAGTGTTGGATTATTAGGTGCTGATCTGGTGATCGATAAAGGACGTTGGAAAATTGCGCGTATCTACACCACAGAAAGCTGGAATCCCGGATTAAGTAGTCCTTTAGACAGACCCGGTATCAAAGTAACTACCGGTGATTATATTGTTGGCATCAACGGAAAAGAATTAACCGCGAATGATGATCCATATCAATTCCTGGATGGCACTGCCGATATTCAAACCATATTACACATCAACAAAACGGCTGAATTTGAAAACCATTGGACAGAAATTGTAAAACCCATTCGCAATGAAACAGCATTGAGACAAAGAGTGTGGGTGGAAGACAATAGAAGAATGGTGGATAGTTTAAGTGGTGGTAAGCTCGCTTATGTGTGGGTACCGAATACGGGGCAGCCCGGTTTTGTAAGTTTTAACCGATACTATTTTGCACAACAAAATAAATTGGGTGCGGTGATTGATGAACGATACAATGGCGGAGGTTTATTGGATGATTATATGGTTGATCTCATGAATCGTTCGCTACGTGCAGCACTCACCAATGAAGTGCCTAACGGAAAACCGATGCAATTACCGGCAGGTATCATGGGACCCAAAGTATTACTCATCAATGAGCTGGCGGGTTCCGGTGGTGATTATTTCCCATGGGCATTCCGTCAACAGAAAGTAGGACCATTGATCGGTGCAAGAACCTGGGGTGGACTGGTAAAATCCAGTGTACACTATGCCATGGTAGATGGAGGTACACTAACGGCACCGGATAATGCTGTGTTTGATCCTATCAACAGAAAATGGGTGGCAGAAAATGAAGGGGTGGCACCGGATATCGAGGTGAGACAAGATGCGCAATCCTTACAAGCCGGTAAAGACCCACAATTGGAAAGAGCAGTGAAAGAGTTGTTGCAGATACTGGGGAATAAACCAGCAGCGGAAATTAAAGTACCTGCTTATCCAACGCCGGCGAAGCCGAAGAATTAAAATCATTCATTTCGATTTCAAAAACGCCCTCTATGAGGGCGTTTTTTTGTGTCATCCCGAGCATAGCGAGGGATCTCCCACCTCCAACAGGTATGATTAAAAAACCTCAACACACAACAAAAGCCAAAAATAACTTAGGACAGCATGGTTTTAATAAGGGATTACTCATTCAAAACTGCTTCACAGATATCTCGTAGTAGATTTGTAGATACCTAACCTTTAAAAGCGATATAAGCCCTATATAAGCCCATTATAACCCCATAATAAGCCCATCCTTTAAGATTGGATTTAGATAGTGCTTATTTATTGAATTAATCTATAAAACACCTTCTTCAAGTGTGCTTAAGGTGCGAATCATCCCCTTATGTGACATGAAGAAGGTATTTATCAAATAGCTCACAGGCTATACTTAAATAACTCAATAGAGTAGACAATAACTTTTGGTAAGTTTCAAAACTTTCCAAAAGTTGATCTTAAGCTCTACCTAAACCATAAATTGCACTTCACCTATTCAATAAATCATACCCCCATGAGTCTTGACCTCAGCAAAATGATTGATATTATCGAAATCATGGAAAATTATGTGGAAAGTATTCGTCCACCTGAAGATCTCAGAGACAGGCTTGATATTACTTATACCATCGATAATCAGAGTATCATATTAGAAGAAGTACGTCCTGTTTTTAATAACCCTTCTGAATATCGTAACTATGGTTATACAAAAACAACCTTTATTAAAACAAGTAATACTTGGAAGGTTTATTGGATGCGAAGTGATCTTAAATGGCACTTGTATGAGCCTTGTCCGGAGGTAACAGATTTAAGAGAATTTATTCAGTTGGTTGAAGAGGATCAACATCATTGTTTCAAAGGATAAAATCGGCACCTTTTTAGCTTTTCTAAAGATTTCGATATTTAAGTTAAAGGCTATGGAATCAATGATGTATACAACCAAAAAATGAGTAAATTTGACGTATGAAAAGCGATAATGAAATATTGGATTCATTAATAGCAGGCGGCTTAATTGGCGCGGCATTAGGCGCTTTATTATCAAAAAACAAAGAAGAAGGAAGTGTCCTTGGTGCCATGGCAGGCGCAGCTATTCTTGCTACATATAAAGCAAATGAAAAAGCTAGTGCTATGAAAATACCCATGTACGTTGAAGAAAATGGGAACTTATTTCAGATACAGCCCGACGGAAGTAAACATTTCATCAGAAAATTAGAAAAGCCTGGCATCAAACTCAATGAACACTTTAAGTTAAAGTGATATGAGTACTAAAAGAATGAGGGTTTTCGCAGGGCCTAATGGCTCAGGTAAAACAACCATCATCAATAACCTCAAAGCAGAAATTCCTTTTGGTGTTTATGTGAATGCTGATGATATTGAAGGACTATTGAAACAATCAGGCGTATTACTTTTTAGTACTTATCAATTAAATATAACAGAAGCCGCACTTCAATCCTTTTTTAAAAAAAGTAGATTTTCCCCTATTAAAAGAAATGAGCCTGATTTATGGTCTAAGCTAACTGTTCAAGAAAATATATTACATATTAATGCTTCTGTAGATTCTTATTTGGCAGCTGATTTATCTGAATTTATACGTCAGCAATTACTTGAAAATAATATTTCTTTTACGTATGAAACTGTGATGAGTCATGAAAGCAAAATAGCTTTTTTACAAGAAGCCAAAGAGAAAGGATATCGAGTTTATCTTTATTTTATTGCTACAGAAGACCCCGATATTAACATAAGTAGGGTAAACGTAAGAGTTGCACAACATGGACATGGCGTAAATCCCGATATTATCAAAAGCAGATATTACAAAAGTTTAAAGCAACTTAAATCCGCGGTAAAAAATACCAACCGCGCATATATCTGGGACAATTCAGGTAAAGCCTGTCTATTGTTTGCAGAAATAACTGAAGGCGTAGATGTGAAAATTTTTGATACTGATAAAGTACCTAACTGGTTTGTGAAGTATTTAGTAGACCAATAACGATACCTAGTTATGAAAAATAAATGTATTCTACTCATCTGTACCTGTATGATGTTGTGGAGTTGTCAAACAGGTCATCGTATTTATGCTTCTGCGCAGGGGCGTGAATTGTTCAAAGTAACCATTCTCTATCCGAATGGAGAAGGCAAAACCTTTGATATGAAGTATTATGAAGATCAACACATGCCGATGGTTGCATCTTTTATTGGTAAAAACTTAGAGTTTTATGAAATTGATCAAGGGATTTCCGGAAGAACTGCTAATGATCCTGCTCCCTTTCTTGCGATTGGATATTTCTACATAAAAAATATCAAAGACTATAATAATGCCATTGCCCAAAACAGAGATGCTATTGTAAATGATTTTAAGAATTATACCAATATTCAACCTGTTATTCAAATTAGTGAAGTGAAGCAGGTAAGGAAATGATGGATATGGGCGGCGGATCAGGGTGACTGGTCTTTACTCCGTTACAAGTCCGTTATAAGTCCGTTATAAGTCCGTTATCGGTCCGTATTTCATACGGTATCCATTCGAGTTTCATTTGATATTCATCCGCCCTCCATTCTTATGACATCAACCCTCCCCCTAGGTATCAGCTTATCCTCCCCTTGTCTATCTAAGGCATTCGCTTTGACCCTTTGTTGCCGACGCGATCTGTAATCATAAGACTACTCAGGGTAATAAGCTCTTTAATTGTTCTGTAAGTAGTACATCCTTCAGAGCGTCTTCGAGCATTCTCGAAGACGCTCTGAAGGATGAGCGAGGGAAGTTAGAGGATGGTACGGCTGATGTCTTTACACTTCTTGGAAATATTACGAAAAAATGCTTTGTATTTTGGGGTGGGGTGGGTAGATTTACTTAAAACTTCTGATTGATTTTTTGTAAATCATACTGAACTAGATGGATATTAGAAAGCGAAGATACATCTACAATATAACAGCAATTTTTAAAAAGCTCTAATGAGAAAAATATTACTAATAGTTGTTTCTATTCTTTTTTCTTACACATCATTTTCTCAAGCAGAACTAGATCCAGATAAATTTTATGCTAAACATGAAACAGTAAAAATTGAATCAAGGGTTTTTAAGAAAAAAAGAACAATTGAAATATTCTATCCCGATGAATTTTTCACGGAACCTAAAAGAAAATTTAAAGTAGTATATGTATTCGATTCCCAAAGTACACCCATTTTTAATTTTGTTACCGGGACAACTCAACTAATGTCTATGTCGGGCTATGAGCCACTAATTATTATTGGTATCAATACAGAAGACCGATATTTCGAATTTTTGACAAAGAATAAATATCAAGAGACTTTAAAACGATATCCTCCACCCATTGGTGGGGCAAATGTATTACTCGAGCATATAGAGAAAGAAGTTGAACCTTTCATAAAGAATAAATTAAGAAAACTTCAGGATTATAGAATAGCGATGGGGCATTCATTGGGTGCTACATTCGCGATGTACGCTTCTATGAAATCTACAAAGCTATTTGACTACTTAATTCTCATGAGTCCGAACTTTGTATATGATAGTAGCCAATATCTTGAAAGAATACAACAATTTGCCGATAGCAATCAACTAAAACGTGCCTATTTTATTTGTAATGGCTATAATGATAAGTATGAAGATGAGTTTGCTCCTAATATTGAAAAGGCAGTTGAGATACTTAAAGAGAATAAAAATATTTTTGTTTCTTATGAAAAATTTCAAATTACTTCTCATAGTGATGTTTGGCTAGAAGGAGTATATAAAGGGCTAATGATACTCAATAAAAAAATATTAATAACGAAAGAGTAAAATATTTTGATAAAATGAAAGTGAAAGAGAGCATCATAACTTGGTTAATCAAGCAATCATGGTTTTTCAGTGCATTCCTTTTTTTAGGCCTAATTATTTCAGGCAATATTGATAGCAGAAAAGATTTCTTTGCTATTGTAATTCTTTGCCTATCGCTTTGGATCTTGGAGAGTCTTTTTCTAAAAAAAGGAATAACCATTCTATTAAACAAAATATTAAGCCTTTACAAAAGATCGAGTCACGATTTAGATAAGAAAAAGTAAATGCTTCTATAATAAGTTATTAGAACTTTTGGAAAGTTTTAAAACTATTCGTATTTGAATTCGTAAATCGTATTCAATTAGTGGGTTTATAAAAGAAATTTTTTAAATAAAAATCCATGGAAGATAAATTCAGAGTAGAATATTTTAGTTTTTCGGTTGAAGAAGAGACTGTTGAGCCTCCTTTTACTGATTTTATTTCCAAATACGATTCTTTAGAAAAATGGCTTACGGCAATTTGTAATGAAGAAAAACCCGTCCAAACTGACCTTGATTTTGTTTTTGGTCTTTTTGAATCTGATATTGATTTTACAGTCTACCTAACAGGCAATAAGGAATATCAGAAAAGTCAGTATGAATCAATCATAAAGATTGAATTTAAGCCAAAAGATATGTATTTCAATTTACCAAAGACCGACTATGATGGGCTGACAAGAGAGCAAGTTCGAAAAGAAGTTGCAGACAGACTTATTACTTTTTCGAAAACTCAAACATTTCTAAACTCATTCTTTGCTAATGCAGCAACAGTAAAAGTGTCATGGCAAATGAATACTATGTTAACATAGAGTTATTTGAGTTGGAAAAAATGAGTAATAACTTTTACAAAATCCTAAACCTTTCCAAAAGCTGAATTAAACGCCTTAATAAAAATGAACGTCCTATTCCACACTACAACAGCTCTTGGTATTGCCGTTCTTTTCACCCATACAAAAAGCAAAAAGCCATCTATTGTTACCAGCATATTTGTATTCATAAGTGGCATTCTTTCGCATGGTATTTTAGATACCATCCCCCACTGTTACCCGATTCCTTCTAAGCTAGATGTTTCGCTTGGATTATTGATGATTCTAACAGCTACTTGGTTCAGCCATAAAAAATATCGAATCATTGTATTGTCTGCTTTCATTGGCTGTATCATTCCTGATCTCATAGACTTATCCCCTTCCATCCTCAATAAACATTTGGGTTGGAACTTACCTGTATTTGACAAACTATTTCCTTGGCACTTCAAACAATTTTCCGGTTCTATTTATACGGATGATTGTACTGTTTCCACAATGAATCATACGATTTTAGTGATTGCGTTGGGTACAGCATGTTGGTATAGACGTTCGGTAGTGAAAGAGATATTTAGTAAGGGTGAATGATGATGGGCGCAGATTTTTTCCATCCTACCCCTCATTATTCATTATTGATTATTCTTCTGTTCATCATTCCCATCGCAATCGTTTTCGGAAAAAATACTTGTGTATAACACTAGTACAGCTCACTGAAAGCAGTTAATTTACAAGACTAACTAACTGCTTGCCATGCACATCACTAAACCCCGTTTGAGTTTCTGGCAGATCATTAATATGAATGTCGGATTCTTTGGTATCCAATACAGTTTTGGATTACAACAAACAGCTGTTAATCCACTCTATAGTTTTTTGCACGCAAAACCGGAAGACTTACCGCTTTTAAATCTTGCCGGACCCATGACAGGCTTACTCATTCAACCCATCATCGGTGCACTGAGTGATAAAACCTGGCATCCTCGCTGGGGACGTCGTAAACCCTATTTTTTAATTGGTGCTATTTTCTGCAGTCTCTGTTTGTTTGCCTTTCCATTCAGTCGCGCTTTATGGATGGCAGTAGGTTTGCTTTGGATATTGGATGCTGCAAATAATACGGCTATGGAACCTTATCGTGCATTCATCGCCGATAAATTACCTGCCAGTCAACGCGCACTCGGTTTTCTCACACAAAGTTTTTTTACCGGATTGGGTATCACACTTGCCAACTTGTCTTTGTTCTTTTTTCAAAAAGTCATTACGGGAGAGTCTACCACTTCTGACGGACAAAGCGGTATTCCTTATTGGGTATATGGTTCGTTCTTTGTAGGGGCTATTTGTTCCATCGTATCAGTAGCTTGGTCGGTCATCAAAACACCTGAAATACCTCCCACAGAAGAAGAACTTGCGGCACTAAGGGCTGAACACAAAAGTTTTCTCACACCTTTCAAAGAAATATTTTCTTCCATTGCGCACATGCCCAAAACCTTATGGCAACTGGCATTGGTGTATTTATTTCAATGGTATGCCATGTTCTGCTATTGGCAATTTATTTCGCATAGCATTGCCCGTTCAGTATGGAATACCAGCTCTGAAGAAAATTCCAAACTGTATGAAGAAGCAGTAGGATGGACAGGACTCGTCAATGGCTTTTACAACATTGTAACTTTTTTATCTGCATTCGGATTGGTTTGGATGGCGAAAAAATTTGGTGCCAAAAAAGTGCATGTGATCTGTTTAGCTATGGCTTCACTGGCACTATTTGTTTTACCTTTTATTCAGGATAAATATTTACTCTTTATTCCCATGATCGGTTTTGGTATTGCGTGGGCAAGTATGATGGGTGTGCCTTATATCATGGTGGTAGGCAGTATTCCCAAAGAAAAATATGGTGTGTATATGGGTATCATCAATATGATGATCGTAGTGCCGATGATTATTCAAACCCTTTCCTTCGGATATATCTATCAAAACTTCTTAGGAAGCAATCCTGCAAATGCTATTCTGTTCGCAGGTGCCCTTCTCCTCATCGCAGCAGTTGCTACCATGCGTATGCGTGTTGAGAAAACAGAAGAAGAGATAGAAGTATCAGTTGGAGCATCACACTAACCCTCTGCGTACCTCTGTGCCCAACTTTGTGTGACTCTGTGGTTAAACCCTTTTGAAATGTATGCATCTGCAAATCTTGAAGGAGTTTAACCACAGAGTTACACGGAGTGAGGCGCAGAGTAGCACGGAGTTATTTTAATTCGTATGAAAATACTTTGTATTGGAGAAGCATTGATCGACATGATCTGCACGGATAAGGGTAGTTCTTTATCCAAGGGGCAGCATTTTTTAAAAAAACCGGGTGGGGCTCCTACCAATGTAGCAGCTGCAATTGCTGCTTTAGGAGGCAATGTTGAACTGGCTGCAAAAGTGGGCAATGACCCTTTTGGCAAACAGCTCATTGATGTGATGCAGGAATTCGGTGTATCTACTCGATGGATGTTACAAGATGCTAACGCCTTTACCACTTTTGCATTTGTATCCTTGATGGAAGACGGTGAACGTGATTTTGTATTCAATCGCGGAGCAGACGGACAACTCAGTAGAGAAGAAACAGATGCTATTCCATTGGATGAGGTCAATATCATTCATTTTGGTTCGGCCACGGGTTTTTTACCCGGACCTTTACAAGCTGCCTATCAGGGCATGTTACAAAAAGCGTTGATGCAGGATACCATCTTCATCAGTTTCGATCCGAACTATCGTCATCTATTGTTTCCTAACGAAACACAAACTTTCATCGATCAATCCTGGAACTTTTTACAATCCTGCCACTTTTTCAAACTCAGTGATGAAGAAGCCATGCTGATAACGAATACCCATTCAGTAGCAGATGCTGCACAAATATTATTAGATAAAACCAATGCAGTCTTCACCATCACTTTGGGAAAAGAAGGAACCTTACTTGGATTGAAAGGTAAAACAGAGATCATTCCTAGTATCCCTGTTCAGCCGGTGGATACAACCGGTGCGGGTGATGCATTTGTGGGTGCGGTGTTGTATCAGTTACGTGAAAAGGATTTAAGAAGCATCATACAATTATCACATTCAGAATGGAAACAGATCATCCAAAATGCCAACAAAGCCGGTGCCCGAACCTGCGAGTATCTTGGGGCGATGGAAGCGTTTAAGCATTTGAGTAGCAGTATATTTTCGTAAGCCGAAGGCTTGGGCTGTGAGCTTCGAGCCACGAGCTATGAGCAAAGAAAATAAAGGTGTCAACCAAAATAAAAAGCTCGAAGCTCGTGGCTCACAGCTCGTAGCTAAAAATCACGAACAAGAAATAATTTAAAAATAATAAAAAGAGCTCGTGGCTCACAGCTCGAAGCTCGCAGCTAATATGTACCAATTCAATCTCCACCAACGTATCTCCCGCATCTGCACCCAGGAAAAACTTTCCTTATCGGGTGATGACTTGCATTTTTATACGCGCTTGTGTTCGAATGCGGCGGCTATTGATAGTTTGTATCAGTCTTTGTACAGTAATCATTTGATGGCAGATGCATTATTTGAAAAATTATTATTGACCCTCATCCACAATCATCAACAACGTTCTACTGCTTTGCGGAAAAGAGATTTGGATAAAGCATCGAAGGGTGCCTGGTTTTTAAGTAATGAGATTGCCGGAATGAGTTTGTATGTGGATCGCTTTTGTGGTACTCTGCAACAACTGCCAGAAAAATTATCCTATCTCGAATCACTAGGTGTAAACTTTTTACACCTGATGCCGGTGTTTGAGAGTCCGGAAGGAGAAAGTGATGGTGGTTATGCAGTATCTAATTTTAGAAAAGTAGATGAGCGTTTTGGTACACTGGAAGACCTGCGAATTGTTCAGCAAAAAATGTTGGACAAGAATATGTACCTGATGTTGGATATTGTATTGAACCACACTTCTCATCATCATGAGTGGGCGGTGAAAGCCAAGAAAGGGGATCCTATATATCAAGAATACTTTTACATGTATGATGACCGTACAATACCCGATCAATTCGATGCTACCATGCCTGAAATATTTCCCGAAACTGCACCGGGAAGTTTTACATGGTGTAAGGAAGCTAATAAATGGGTGATGACGGTTTTTCATCAGTATCAATGGGATTTGAATTATACCAATCCCGCGGTACTGATTGATATGTTGGATACTATTTTATTCTATGCCAATCTAGGTGTTGATATTCTCCGCATCGATGCCCCTGCTTTTATTTGGAAACAATTGGGCACTACCTGTCAGAATCTACCACAAGCACATGATATACTCCGATTGATTCGTCAGTGTGTACAAGTGAGTGCCCCGGGAATGGCTTTATTAGGTGAAGCCATAGTTGCACCCAAAGAGATCATGAAATATTTTGGTACCGATTTGTATACTGCACGTGAATGCGATGTGGCTTACAATGCCACACAAATGGCTTTGCAATGGGATGCATTGGCAACAGGTGATACACGTGTGATGTTGGCGGCACAACAAGATCTATTACAAAAACCTTATGGCTGTACGTGGATCAGTTATACACGTTGTCATGATGATATTGGGTTAGGATTTGAAGACAGTTCCATTGCAGCTGCCGGTTTCAATGCCTATGAACATCGGAAGTTTTTAAAAGATTATTATTCAGGTGTTCATCCCGGATCGCCTGCCTCGGGTGCTTTATTTTCTGTGAATCCTAAAACACAGGATGCACGTATCAGTGGGTCACTTGCTTCTTTATGTGGATTAGAAAAAGCCTTGGAATCGAAAAATACATCTTTGATCGATATTGCTGTTAAGAAGATTTTATTGATGCAAGCGCAAAGCTTTTTTGTTGGCGGCATTCCCATGTTATTCTATGGCGATGAAGCCGCTTATACCAATGATTACAGCTATTTGAATGATCCCGGAAAGAGTTATGATAACAGATGGATGCATCGTCCATTGATCGACTGGAACAAGAATAAAAAAACTACTGAGATCGGTACTATTGAGCATCGTATTTTCAATGGCACACAAAAGCTATTGAAGCTAAGAAAACAATTACCGGTAACAGCAGATCAGAAGAATATCCGTTGGATCACACCGCATAATATTCATGTATCCGGTTTCATTCGCTCATTAGGTGATGAACACTTGTATTGCCTTTTTAATTACAGTAACAAAGCCGCTTATCTTACCTGGTATGCTTTCAAAGAGCAAGGTTACCAGATCAACAATCTCTATGACTACTGGAATGAAAAAAGGTACTCAATAGGTGCAGACTATGAGTACCTTGTTATTGAACCGTATTCGTTTTGTTTGCTGGGTTCGGTGAAGGATAGTTGACAGTTGTTAGTTGACAGTTGACAGGGAAATCATTTCTCTTCTGTCAACTGTCAACTAACAACTATTAACCAAACTCACTCATTAATCCGCTCCATCAGTCTTCGCTCTATTCACCGCGTACGCTCCGACTTTGTTACCGGTTTCTAAACCTTTTTCACAATCACTGCGGTAGTGAATACCTCCGTACATTCTGGAGATAGATGCTTCTTTTGCCATGGCATCATATTCCTTTGCTCTGGAGGGTATAATATGACTCAGAATGGTTGCTGCTGCTGCACTGAATGTGGAGTGTCCGGAAATATATGCAGGGAAATTCGGTAAGCCTGTGAGTGTTTTTATTTCAGGATTGAGTTGACTGGGTCTTGGATTGAAATAAAAATATTTGGTATCCCAACATACAATCGCTGCATCCATCATCGCCATATTCAACAATGCCATATTCCTTGCCCAACGTACTTCACTAAATCCTTGCTTGATAAAATCTGCATCTGCAATAGCACCCCAATGTCCGGGAGGTGTAGGCGTTGCAATACCATCCGCCCAAAAATGGGTGATGCGAATTCTTTCCGGTGTTGGATTCTTTACGAAGTCTAATACTTCTGCCAACTCTTTTTTCATTTGTTCGCTGGAAGTGGATGGTGGTGGGCCCGGTCTTAACGTAGGGGTGGTTGTTTCATCAAAAAGAAAGGGACGCACATTTCCAAAACCCGGTAACATCGGCGGACGCTTAGGCGTTTCCAAACTGATCCATGGAGTCTCACCGCGTGCAATGGTAGCGGTTTCTAAAGCTGTCCAGCTAGCTTGGTTACCTGCTGCTGCGCCGGCTCTATCTGCCCTTGCACGAGTCGTGAATTTTTGTGCTACCAATCTACCCAACGCTTCTCCCGCCTCTATATCACTACGGGTAGCCACGCCTGCCATAATCTTGGAAAGTTTTTGTTCATCAGCTTTCTGTTGTATAAAAGCAATCTCACCTGGGAAAAGAAGTTTCATCATCTCAGCAGTAACACCTGCTAACACTGCATCTTCAGATGGATAAGAAGGCAGATCGCTGGTAGGTAATTTTGCTTTGATGGATGCATCTGTTTTATAAGGCGCAGGTCTGTTGTATAGTTTCTTATAATGCCAAGCAGCCACCAAAGCATCATACTGTGCCGCACTTACATACGCATAAGCTCTTGCAGCGTAAGGAGGATTAGCAAAAGGAAACAATGGATAGGCAAATGGATTGTTGGCACTTGGAAAAGGATAAGTACCATCTGCATTTTGATAAGGAGGCAAATTGTATTTTGATACCAATTGTCTCATCAACTCATTCCATCTCAACACACCACCCGCTCCCCAATATCTGATGCTTGCTTCCTGCGATGCGGTAAGATCACGCTGATAGCCTTTGATCTCATTGAGTTCTGCAATATAACCCGGAGTAGTAATCGCAGCAGGTGCAGCCACAGGAAATTCTGTTGGACCGGTTAATAAGACAGGTTTCCAGATGCCGGCATCAATATCAGTTTTATTGGGCGCCAGCAAAGGAGCATTATCAGTTGTATTTGGAGCATCTTTTGAACACGACAGCTGCAGCATCAAAAAGATGACCAAGAGTAAAAAGGATAGATTCTTTTTCATGATTTATTTTTTTGAAGTGTCAGCCTTTTTTTCTGTTTTCTTTTTTGGTGTGAAATCCAGAATATAGAAAACGCCTCCTCCTATATTGGAAGCTTGTCCCATATTCCTACCACTCAATGTTGCATTGGCATTGGCGATGAGTGATAATCCATCTACACCTTTCAGGTTGTACTTAAAATTGACTCCCAGCATGGTTGCATTCATTCTGTTGCTGACAAATGGCATATTGTTTCTCGTGATATCAAAACCTCCGAGTGTGGTCCATTTGTTCCATACAGCTTCTGCAATGAGTCTGCCGGTTCTGTAACCCGCTCGAATATTTATGGAAGAAGCATCGGGCATGGCTACTTCATTGGTTTGGTGTAACTGCGTAGTATAATAGAGTTCTCTGTCTAAGGTTACTTTATCTCTTACCACATATGTTCCGGAAACGGTTGCAAACCATGAGCCGATTTGATAGTCAGCCATGGCTCTGAGCGAAAGCGTTTTACTGCGCAATCCTATTGAAAAAGGTAAGAGATCCGGTGTATAATCTGATACCGGTAAAGAAACTCCACCAATTGCATAAAACGCCAATACACTTTTGCCGAAGTCTTTTTCATAGGGCATCCACTTTACCCAAAGCGAAAGATCTTGTAATCCACTTAGCCCACTGAATGTTCCAGCTGATGCTTTTGTTTTGATATAAGGCAACCCGAATAATACATTTAGTTTATCAGATACCCCATAGTTACCCATGTAGGCAATAGTAGTGGTAGAAACAGTACCCAGATTGAGATTGTTTCTTTTCAAAGTACCTTCCCAATATTGATCCCAGCTACTGTAGTTGTACATCAAACCACTACAGTAATTATTCTTTGCCATCATAATCCCATCAATCTCTGTTTGTGCTTTTGATGGAATACATGCAGCCATTGTTATGATCAGCAAGCATGTAATACGATGAATGCTTGTTTTGATTATTTGCATGATGAATAGTTTTGTTGTGAAAGACTATTGGGTTGACAGTTGTTAGTTGACAGTTGACAGAAGAGAAATTGCTTTCCTGTCAACTGTCAACTAAAAACTATCAACTAAAACCTGAGACTCATCCCCACATTCACTGCCAAATCAGCAAATGCGGCATCTCCCTGTGCGTAAACTCCGGTGATTTTTGTTCTTTGCTTGTCTGCATAGCTCTGTGTACGGCTTCTCACTACCGCTACAGGAACATAGGCATAGAGATTCAACTTTTTTACTGAATAAGTGATCCCTGGTTCGATGGAATTAACATAACCAGGTCTACGGAATCCATAACTGCCGCCGATGAGATCGGAAGAAGGAACAGCTTCATGTCTATAACCTGCTGAGAAAGTAAATCTATTCACTGTGTAATTTGCTCCAAAACGAATCATGTATTGATCAGGTACGCTCATCACATCACTACCATATTGGATAGCTGTTGTGGATGTTGTTCCTCCTCTTGCCGTAGAAACACCGTTATGCTCTCTGGGATTTAGCAGATAAAAGAAATTACCATACAAACTGAGTTGTCTGTTGATGGTTTGAAATGCATTGATCTCTGTCGTGAATCCTGTTCCACCATCACCCAACTGTATCGACTGATCTACAGGACCTAATACTTTTGCACCCGTGTTCGTATAAAAATGATCCATCACACGATAATCGCCGGTAGGTAATTTGATACCCAGTCCCGCTTGTAAAGCAAACTTCTTTCCTTTTGCAGGATCAGTCACCCAATAGTAACCTGACACCCTTGCATCACCCAAACCAAAAGAACTAGTAAGGTGACGTGCTGCTCCTCCATGTTCATATAAAGAGGTACGTGTATTAGAGATCATAGGAATGCTGAATGCCATTGACCATCTGCTATTGAATACACGAATCAAACTTATATCAACAGTTACATTGTTATTGATGACCTGTGTATTGTTCGCAATACGATGTTTTTGTTCTGCGGTTCCTACATAGTGGCGAAAAGAATTAAAGTAGCGGGTATTCAGGTTGAGTGTCCACTTACTGGGAACTGTATCAGAACCCTTGTGATCAATGGTACACATACCACCCACACCACGTATCGCTACACAACCTTGTGAGTTGGCATTAGTATATACAAGAAATGAAAAGAATACTATAAAAATTAAAGATCTCATTGTTTTGGTTTTAGGCATAGCAATGAATCACATGCTACATGTGTAATCCATTCAATTGCTATTTGTCTGTTATCGTTATTTCTTCATTTTAAGTCTGTCAACGATGAGTCTGCCGACACGTTGACCTAAATCGGTACTAACAATACAGGAATTGTGAAAATGAATGCCGCCATAAAACCTAGCCCAGTTATTCTCTTCAGCTGCATGTCTGAATGATTTGAACGAACGATTGGGTATGCCAAATTCCAGTTCAGTAGAATCAGTATAAGCAAAATTATCTCCAAATACACTTGTCAGTGCTTCTGCAGCAGCTGATGAGATCGTGGAATGTCCGCAAGTATATTCCGGGAAAGCAGGAGTTTGTAAATAAGGTCTCCAGTTGGGATCAATGTACTCATTGATAATCGTTTCCGGACGTGCAGTATTGTATTTATACTTCACATACCAAGACTGAATAAATGCATCAAATAAAGCAATGGATGTTTTGGCTACTGCATATACATGTGTAGCAAAATCTGCATTGGCTTTTTTTCCGGCAATCCCTACAATACTCATCCAGTGACCTGAAGGTGAGAATTTTTTACTGCCAAACATCACATGGCCGGTTACATTCATTTTAAATGGATTATCATCCCAAAATTCTGCAATATGTTTCTGCTCTGGTGTCAAGCTGTCAATGGCATTTTTTATGGCTATTACTTCCTGATAGTACTTGCTTTTTTTATCTGACATATTAAAAATCGGTGGCGCCGGCGGATCAAAAATTCCGGCACTGTCTATCACCAAAGGTCTTATTTCATGCCAATGAGGTTCAACCGCAGTGGCATACATAGGAGGCGTGGGCACCCAGCGACCGGGTATTTTTTTCACAGCATATTTTTCTGCTCCGCGAGTTTCGAGATAATTATCTTTCTTACTCCAACGGATGATATGCATGCTGATACTATCAGCCAGTTTTCTTGATGCCTCTTCAATTTTTTTACTCAAGCCCTTGTCTCTGGCTACTTGTAGAATACTGTCTTCATACAATTTCAAACTTCCTTCCGGAAAAGTAACCGACTCTCCTACTTTCATATACGCCAGTAAAGTGGCCAACTCAATATCTGCTTCTGTATCAATAGCAGAGATATTGGGTTGTTGAAGTCCCTTGAGTTGTCCGCCCAAAGAAGCATACTGATCTGGATAAGCAGCAGCAATCACTTCATACGCTGCAATAGCTGCATAAGCGTAGTTGCGTGATGCGACCATGGGTGGAAAATTATTTCCCATCACCACGGTATTTAATTCGTGAACAGTATGACTAAAAAGGGCAGGATCATGTAGGAAATTCTTGTACTCAGTTGACTGCTTACATGACTGAATGCATATAAGCAGCATGAGCCCACCTAAGAGCTTTTTCATAAAACGGTTTGTAAAATAAAATCAGATAAAAAAAGAAAATGCTTAATGAACCATCATTAAGCCTGAGGAGGACGTTCTAAACGATTTACATAATCAGACAAATAAGCGGTTTCCTGATTCACAACATGAACCTGACGCAGGTTAGCATCCCTAAACTGCCAGGAAAAAGAATGATCCCCGGTAAAGTCCAGAATAGAGAATTTCAGAACCGTATGCTGATTGGAAGATTTTTGAGTATTGTTCGCATTGGTATAATCGCCTGCTAAGCGGAAAAAATCATCCCGCGCATTTCTGATACCGATCTTTTGAATATTCGGTACGCACAATAATTCCAATGAGTCTTTATAGAAACGTCTTTTTACAAAATGATAGGTGATGCCATTGATATCCACTTCTCCCGATGCATTTTCAAACTGTTCCGAATTGCTACCATAAGGTGTGCTGGCTGGAACTTTGATGTGCAATAGCATGGCTTCATCGTAAATATCATCATAGAGATTTGCTTGAAATGCCTTATCAGAAGCTGTTTCCATATAATTCAACAGCATTCTGTAACCGCCCAAACTAAAGAGCAGTAAACTGAGGGATACTATCGTAGCAAGCCTTTTCAACCCATTAAAAATAATTGTTTTTACTGAACTACCAAGGTTTTTTTATCGGGTCCGATACCGGTTAGTGTTAGTTTTTTCCAGTGTTTGGGTAATACCGATTTGATCTGTGTAATGCCCTTGGAAGTAATATCGATCCCTCCAAAACCCATCAAAACACTTTGTAAAATACCTCCAGCTCCCGTTGCGAAATATGGGTTGGTACCTCCTTTGGTTTCTGCAATGACCCTAAATGGAGGATTGAGATTCGGCTCATAGGATTCTTTGAAGAATTTTAAAGCTTTATCCGCATTCCCCAAACGGGCGTACAGCAGTGTAAAAATGGCTTGTGTCATGGCCGGTGTACCCTCATTGGGTACTCTTGTTTCATAATATTCCAGATCCTTCAATACTTGCTTGGGATCCGATACCTCTTTTAAAGGATAGGCCAACAGATTCACATCCCCCTGTTTAATACCTTCTCCCTGATAAGTAGCATGTTCTCTGGTAACACCGTTCTCCATTTTTAAAATTGGAATATTCTGCGCTACATGCAGCCAGTCTGCATCTGCTTTTACGCCAATCAATGCAGCCGCTTCTGTTGCATAGTTCAATACTGCTTTGGCAGCGGCATTGGTCCAGGCATTATTGTCAACGTTCTCTGCCCATTCATCTGCAGCTACTACATTTTTGATATCATATTTGCCCGCACCATTTCTCTCTACCCTACTTGCCCAAAAATCAGCGGTTTCTTTTAAGATTGGCCAGCCTCTTTCTTTCAGCCACTCTTTATCCTGTGTGACACAATAATAATTCCAGGCAGCAATCCCCACACATGCGGTGATATGGTGTTCAAATGGTCCACTCAACGCCCACACAGGTGTTTCTTCTACACCGGTAGCTGCACTTTCCCAAGGAAACATGGCTCCTTTATATCCGTGACTGAATGCATTCTTTTTTGCAGCTGCCAATCTGTTGAATCGATACTCCACCATACTTTTAGCCATAGCAGGTTGTAGCACCAGCAATGCAGGATACATCCATAATTCTGTATCCCAGAAAACATGCCCATTGTATCCTAAACCACTTAATCCCATGGGGGATGGACTATAATCCGTTCCTTCTCGAACAAAGGAATACAAATGATACATCATACTATGAATATCTTGCTGTGCTTGTGGATCACCATCAATTTGGATATCGCTTTTCCAAAGTTCTTCCCATGCCTTTCCATGGAAAGAGAGTAAACGATCTCTACCCTCCAGTTTGGCAAAAATGGTCATACGCTCTGCTTCATTCAATGGATCATCATGATGAGCACTGGTAATAGAAGACCCTGCAACCGAGTAGCGATAGGTGTTTCCGGCTTTCAAGGTTTTATTGAATTTCATCAAGTGCATGTTATTATCCCACATTTCATGTATCACACGCGGCTCTTCACCATGCTTCTCTGAAAAAAGAAAAGTATTCGATGCACACATCAATAGTTTTCCTGTCGGACTCTTTGCTGATGAAGTAAGTAGGCTGATGGTCACATGTGGACGATCAATTTCATTGTAATAGTTCTGAACATCTTTTAGCGCATCAGGGGCTTCCATCACACTGGCTGCATTGATCAGGATATCTTTCTTCGCTTGTATAGTCACATCCATCAATACTGTAAAAGGAAGATGGCGTAATGAATAATAAGCATAAGTGACAGTGGCCTTGTCGCCATAATCAAAAGAGCAGGTAAAAGATGCTTTTTTCATATCCAATTCCTGCTTCATATTGCTTACCTCCGATGCTGTGATATTTCTACCATCAATTCCCAGTTGCATGTTCAACAAATTGAAACTGCGGAGAAAATTACTCACCCTGCCACGACCATACTGATCATATGCACCCGCCAATACCACTTCCTTTACTTTGAAGGGTTCAGGAGAGGAAACAATGCCAATCATACCATTGGCTACTGTTACTCCATAATAATTAGAGGGTACTACGGAAGATACTGTGAGCTTCCATGGATCCTGAGATTTTACTGGTATAATTCCAATAAAAAAGATTAGCAGGTAAATCAAGTGCAATCGTTTCATAATGCTTATTTTGCAAGTACTGACGTCTGCTCAAATTTATTCTAAAACCCTGTATGAAACATATTTTTATTATCGCAATCGTTTGCGTCTTCGGGCTGGCCTGTTCTCAATCTACCAGCTTACTGCAAGAGGTAGATCCTGAAAAATCAGGGTTGCAATTTTCCAATACCATCATTGAAAACCAAGAACTGAATGTACTGAATTATGAATACATCTATAATGGTGGCGGCGTTGGCATTGGCGACTTTAATAATGACAGCTTACCGGATATTTACTTCACAGGTAACAGAACCCCCAATAAACTTTTTCTGAATAAAGGGAATTTGAAGTTTGAAGACATCACTGAACAAGCGGGTGTGAGTGGCAATGGGAAATGGAGTAAAGGAGCCAGTATCATTGATATCAACAATGATGGGCTATCGGATATCTATGTTTGTGCAGCTGTTTTATCAGATAGCAATGCCAGAAAAAATCTCTTGTATGTGAATCAGGGAGTAAATGCAACAACCGGCATCCCTGTATTTAAAGAAATGGCGAAAGAATATGGACTGGATGATGTATCGAATACCCATATGGCTGCTTTCTTCGATTATGATAATGATGGAGATCTCGATGTATATCTTTTGGTGAATGATCTTGACGGTACTTATCCGAATGAATTTCGCCCCATTCGTAAAGATGGCAGTTGGCCTAATACAGATAAGTTGCTAGAGAATCGATTCGACTCTACACTTCAACACCCCGTGTATACAGATGTTTCAGCAAAAGCAGGTATTTTGATTGAAGGTCATGGTTTGGGTGTGAGTATTGCTGATATCAATCAAGATGGATGGAAAGATATTTATATCAGCAATGATTACTTATCCAATAATATTCTCTACATCAATAATAAAAACGGAACCTTCACTGATCAATGTGCCACTTACTTGAAACATACCAGTAAGAACGCCATGGGTAATGATATTGCAGACATCAATAATGACGGTTTAGCTGATATCATTGAAACAGATATGATGCCCGCTGATAACTATCGACAAAAAATGATGCATTCGGATATCAGTTATCAGACATTTCAAAACAGCGATCGTTATGGATATATGTATCAGTATCCAAGAAATACTTTACAACTGAATCAGGGATTGATCTCACAAAAGAATGATTCACTACGTAGACCAGCATTTAGCGAGATCGCTTATTTCAGTGGTGTAGCACATACCGACTGGAGTTGGGCGCCTCTTCTTTTTGATGTCAATAATGATGGATGGAGAGACTTGTTTGTTACAAACGGACTTCCCAAGGATATGTCAGATAAAGATTTCATGTCGTACAGAAGCAATGCTGTAGCCAATGCGCCGCTTGAAGAAGTATTAAAACAATTACCTGTGGTAAAAATCAGCAACTATGTTTTTCAAAACAATGGAGATCTGAGTTTTACCGATCGAACCAAGGAATGGGGAATTGATTTCCCTACATTTTCAGCAGGGATGGCTTATGCAGATCTTGACGGAGATGGTGATTTGGATGTTGTGATCAACAATACCAATATGCCTGCTACATTATTAGAGAACAAAGAACGCCAGCAAAAAGAGCCTTCAAATTTTATTCGTATCGGGTTAACCGGTACCGCTCAAAATATTTCCGGTTTAGGTGCATGGGTACATGTGTACGCAAAAGGTATGCATCAGGTAATTGAACATTCGCCCTATCGTGGTTATTTATCTACCATAGAAAACACCCTTCATTTTGGTATCGCGGATCATACCAGTATTGATTCTATTCGTGTGATATGGCCGGATGGCACATCAGAAATAAGAAAAAATATACCAGCTAATCAGATCCTTCGTTTTTCAATAAGCAATGCCGGTCTTTATGATCAAGCTTCACCTGCTGCAACAATGACTTTATTTGAAGATATTACTGCTGCCAGTGGTGTGAACTATGGATTCTCTGAAGTTGACTTTATTGATTTTGATATCCAACGTTTATTATTACACAAGCTCACACAATATGGTCCCTCTCTTGCCGCCGGAGATTTGAATGGAGATGGGAAAGATGATTTTGTTGTGGGTGGAGGTTCTCCTTTTCATGCATCTACTTTTATTCAGGGTGCAAATGGACGTTTTACAAGAAACTATTTACCCGGTTATAAAAGTCCGCAATACCAAGATGATGCAGGTATTAGTTTATTAGATGCTGATGGTGATGGCGATCTGGATATTTTCATTGTTTCAGGTGGTGCAGAAAATCAACCTCAGACGAAAGCTTATACCGATCATTTCTATCTCAATGATGGCAAGGGGAATTTTACAGAACTCACGGCTGACTTTACCAATAATCGCACTACTAAAAGTTGTATCAGTGCTTTTGATTATGATCAAGATGGAGATCTGGACCTCTTTATAGGCGGAAGGGTGATACCCGGAAGGTATCCGATGCCTACCAATAGTTTCATCTACAGAAATGATTCTGAGAAAGGTAAAGTTGTGTTCACAGATGTTACGTCCAAAGTAGCCCCTGATCTTTTGAATATTGGTATGATTACAGCTGCTTTATGGACTGATGCTGATGCAGATGGCAAAACCGATCTTTTACTAGCTACTGATTGGGGTAGCATCCAATTATTAAAAAATACGGGCACCGGTTTTAAGAAAACCAATACTTCCCTTACCGCCTTTACCGGATGGTGGAACAGTCTTATTGCAGTTGATTTGGATAATGATGGTGATATGGATTATGTAGCGGGCAATTATGGACGCAATGGTTTTTTACAAGCTTCTGAACAATACCCGCTAAAAGTGTACGCCAAAGACTTTGATAACAACTCCAGCTTAGATGTTGTATTCAGCCATTGGCTACCCAGTATTATTTACGGTGAGAAAAAAGAATATCCTGTTGCAGGAAGAGATCTGATATTGAGAGAAATGAGCGTATTAAAAGAGCGTTTCCCAAATTATGCCGGATATGCTAAAACAGAAATGACCCAATTATTTTCACCGGAAGTATTAAAAGATGCCTATCAATTAAGCGCGAATTATTTACAAAATTGCTGGATTGAAAATAAAGGATCCTTAAACTTTGAAATGCATGCTTTACCTGCTGCTGCACAAATGGGACCTGTATACGGAATCATCGCACGAGATCTTGATATGGATGGGAGAAAAGATTTGATACTTACCGGTAATGAGTATTCGATGGCTCCCTATCTTGGCAGACAAGATGCGTTGAATGGTTTGGTACTATTGAATAAGCAGAACAATGTATTTGAAGCCCAATCAATAGCAGCATCCGGTTTTTATACACCTGCCAATGGAAGAAGCTTGGTGGAACTGGTCATTCAGAATCGTTTAAGCGTTATTGCAGGGCAAAACAGAGACATGCTTAAGATGTTCAGTTTACAAAACAATAACGGTTCTTTTGTAAAAGTGAATCCACTTGAAACACATGCAATCGTTTATTTAAAAGATGGAAAGAAAAGAAAAGAAGAGTTTAGTTGGGGACAAGGCTTTCTTTCTCAATCTACAAACTATATGCATTTGAATCGCAGCATAGCATCAGTTGATATTTTTATAGGTACTAAAAAAAGCCGAACACTAAAACTCTGATACTTATGAAAATTCATTATCAGCTTTGGTCTTTTCTTTTGCTTGCGGTAACTGCTGTTACAATTGGTTGTCACCCCCCCAAGGAAAGAGACCTCACTAAGCTCCAGGAACTTCAATATCAGTGCGTACAGCATCTCACCGATGTGATTGTGTATGATATCGTAAATCCACCTGTAGCCAGCAGAATGTATGCATATAGTACCCTCGCTTATTATGAAGCACTGCAACCTACCGATCCCTCTTATGCAAGTTTATTACCTAAGCTTCATGGATTTGCAGAGCTATCGCTTCCTGATACCAACCAGCGACGTGATTATAGGCTATCTGCTATCATTGCATTTATGAAAGTGGCGGAAGCTTTGGTATTTTCAAAAGATAGTATCAGAGCAGCGCGAGAAGAATTAGTAGATTATTTCAGTGATCTGGATCAAGAAGTATATACCAATTCCATTGGTTGGGGTGAAACAGTTGCTAATACTATTTTGGGGAGGGCTTCTAAAGATGGATATAAGCTAACACGCGGTATGCCAAAATTTAGCGTACTGAAAGAAACAGGCATATGGCAACAAACGCCGCCTGATTATGAAGAAGCTGTTGAACCCAACTGGAGATTGATTCAACCTCTTTTATTAGACTCTGCTTCACAATTCAAACCTGTTAGACCACCAGCTTATAATATGAATGCTTCCAGTCAGTATTATAAAGAAGTGAAAGAAGTATATGATATAAGTCAGCACCTTACAGAGGAACAGAAACTGATCGCCCGTTTTTGGGATGATAATCCTTTTGTTTCAGAACACAAGGGACATTTAACCTATGCCAATAAAAAAATGACCCCTGTAGGTCACTGGATGGGTATTACAGGAATATTGAGTAATCAATCAAAAAAAACGACACTGGATATCGCACGGGTTTATGCATTAACAGCTGCTGCTATTTTTGACGGATTCATTTCAACATGGGAAGAAAAATACACCAGCAAAACCGTTCGCCCGGTAACAGTGATCCGTGAACATATGGCTTCTGAATGGAATCCCGTTTTACAAACACCTCCGTTTCCTGAATATACCAGTGGACATAGTGTTATTTCAGCAGCTGCCGCATCTGTTCTTGCTGCAGTGTTTGGCGATAACACAGGTTTCCGCGATACCACTGAATTGCCCTATCTTGGATTGGAAAGAAGTTTCAGTTCACTTCAGGCTGCTTCTGATGAAGTAAGTATGAGTAGGGTGTATGGTGGTATTCACTATCGCTCCGCAGTGATGAACGGACAAAAACAAGGTCAACAAATTGGCGATTATTTTATCCGCACTTTCTTACAGTAACGTTTGAAACGGTATCAAGAGCCAGGGTGCTATTGATTTTGTTTCAAGCTAACCAGTATTTTTGTGTAGCAAAAAAAGAAGAGATTTTATGAAGCGTTTTTTTTATGTGGTTATCGTATTGGGAATTTTAGCAGGAGGCATTGGATTTTTTCTACCATCAAATCAATTGAAAAGTATTACTGCGAATGCTACTACACCTTTTGATGGAGTTTCAAGAGTAATCGTAAACAAACAATACTGGAAAAACTGGTGGCCGGGTACCGTACAGAATGATAGTACTTTGGTATTTGAGAATACCGAACTGCATATTGATATGTTATTACTCAATGGCTTTAAAGCTAAGTCGTTGAATACAAATATTCCCGCTTTTCTAGAACTACAAACTATTGCTACATACAATGCCGAAACCGCATTGACATTCAACATAAACTTTAGCTTCTCGAATAATCCATTCATTAAACTCTATCAGTACCTATTGTATCGTTCCGAACAAAAAAAGTATGAGCAACTATTCAAGAACCTAAGTCTTTCTTTTTCCAATGTGAAAAGAGTGTATGGATTTGATATCCAAATGGGAAAAGTACCTAATGCTTATTATGTATCAGTAAAAACCTATCTGGATCATTATCCAACAACAGAAGAAGTATATGCGAGTATAGGTGAGGTCACAAATTTTATTCAATCACAAAATAGCAAAGTGATGAATGAACCTATCTTTAATGTTTTTAAAGAAGGAGACAATAAATACCTCTTAATGGTTGCAGTAGCATCTGATCGGGAAATACCTACACAAGGAAAGTTTCTTCAGAAAAACATGATGCTTGGTAATATTGTGGTCGCAGGGGTGAAAGGAGGTTACGACGCCATTAATAAATGTAAAGAAGCCGTTCAATTTTATGTGAGTGACTTCAGAAAAGTGTCTCCGGCTATTGCATTTGAAAGATTGATCACCAATAGACTACAGGAAAAAGATAGTAGCAAATGGATCACTACGATCAACTATCCTGTATTTCAATAACCCATCAATTCTCTCCTAATACCAGCATTGTATCATTATTACGGGCAAGTATATAAGCTTGCTTGCCTGCAATGGTAATCGATCGGATATTGCGTACTTGTCCTTTTACACGAGCCGATTGTTTTGGTGACATCAGCATACCTTTTCCTTTTTGGTATTGTAGTATGTTTCCAAAATCAGCATCTTGTCTACCAATCTCAACATTGTTGCTATAAAAGTTACCAAAAGTCATCCATTGTATACCATTTGGTGATATTATTTTCTGGATGGCCCTGATCTGACTGAACTGGGTTTCATTGGGTAAAGGACTAGCGGTAAATGAACCATTACCATCATTGATCAGTAGCATATGATCAAAACAATTTGCTTCCAATTGGAAGGCTTTTTCAAATTTTTGTGGTGCAAACAATTCTTTTAATTCAGCTTTGGCAAAATCAGCAGCATAGAGATATTTTTTTCTAATGGCAGGTATTGATTTCTCCAAGATCATCTTACTAACAAAAGGGATTTCTTTTCCATTGACATAATAAGTCATGAGCTGCTCTACCCTACCATTGTCATCAAAATCATTCATATACATACGAACCGGTGCCTCTGATGAAGCTTTCACCCGACTATTGCGACCAAAATTACCGGCGAGGATATCGATATCTCCATCTCCATCAATATCATCTGCATAAATAGATTGCCACCATCCTTTTAGCGTTGTGATATTTTGCTTTACATATTGTTGTCCGTTTCTGAGGAAGACATCAATACCACCCCAAGTATATGCCAACAATAGATCTTTCTGTTGATCATTGTTCATGTCCACCCACTGAGCAGATGTTACCATACCTGGATTCATCAACTCATTGCTATATGTTGCTGTTACATCCTTGAAATTGCCATATCCATCATTCAATAATAAATAAGAACGTGGTGGCATACCATAGGCCCAGGTAATAGAACGACCTGCGAAAAAGAGATCCACGAATCCATCTCCATTGATATCATGTGCTACTACTTTGCTCTGTGTATTCATGCCTCTGGGAAATGCAAGTTCTTTTTTACGCAGATTACCTCTTCCATCATTGAGGTATAATAATGGTTGCAAGTGTTCATCATCTTCATAATATTCATTCCCTCCTGTTGCAATCACAAGATCAATTGCCTGATCATTATTGACATCTACCCAAATAGCATCCACATTTTCCCACATCGTATCTTTTTCTAATGCAGGCTGTACAGAACGTACAAATCTTCCTTGCTGGGTTTGAAGGAACAATCCGTTCTTACCCCCTTTCGATGCGCCAACAAATACATCATCCAACCCATCTTTATTGATATCAGCTACCGCCAATGCCGGACCCTCTGTTGAAAGCATATGCGGAATCAAAGGCTCTCTATCGAATTCATTAAATACATTTTCTTCATGCAAAAATTGCAAGCCTGTAACGGAAGTAATATCCTGTAATAAAGCAGCTCCATCACTTTGATGTAATCTTTGAGCAAAATCAAACGAAGGCAACCCTTTGGTATACTTAGCTTGTAGGGTTTTACCTTTGGTAATTTTTATTGACTGATATGTTCGGTCTGGCCATATCAATACAGCAGAATCGGGCTGCATGTTGTTCAAGCCCGCTAGCAATGGTAACTGCATGCTAGACAGAAATCCTCTTACAGGATAATGCTCAAAGCTTTGTATTTGTGCTTGGGTATAGATCAATAATTTAGCTCCGATTGCGTTTCGATTCAACTGATCACCTTCCAGCTGCAGCTTTACATAATTTTGAGCAGTGCTATCGGTATTGGTTTTATTTTCATAGATCAGTACCGGGTCATTGATATTGTTCACTACAACATCCAGATCCCCATCATTATCTAAATCAGCAAAAACAGACCCATTAGAAAAAGTAGGTAGGTTACCTTTGATACTATCGGTGATATTATTAAACTGTAGCGACCCCTTATTTCTGTAAAATTGATTGGGCAATTTGATTTCAGGAAACTTACTGATCAATGCCAGATCCTTGTCTTGAAGTGTATTGTTTTTTAGTTTGTCCTGCAACTCTCCTCCTGATACATAATTAATGTAATCAATATCATTCATACGCTTAGGGATACCATTGGAGACAAACAAATCTTTGAGTCCATCATTATCAAAATCCATCCACAAAGAAGCCCAGCTCCAGTCTGTTGCATGAATCCCCGCATATTGACCTACTTCACTGAAATATCCATTTTTTCTATTGTACTGAAGATTATTACGTGCATATTGATGCGTATAGCCGTACTGTAATTTTTGTTGGAAAATATTATAATCATCTTCTGCCATTGATCTTTTTAACATGTATTGATCATAAGGCAACATATCCATAGAAATGATTTCCGGATAAGCGTCATTATTGATATCTGCAACATCAACACCCATTGTAAACTGACTCGTGTGCATCAATTGTTCTGAGCCTTGTTCAGAAAAACTGCCATTTTTTTGATTGATATAGAGATAATCATTTTCATGAAAATCATTACCTACATAGATATCAGGCCAACCATCCAGATTGATGTCAGCAACTACAACACCCAATCCATATCCTATTTTACTTCCATTGATCCCTGCTTCTTTGGTTACATTCGTAAATCGTTGAATGGTATTTCCTTTTACATCTTTACGCTGATCATTGCGATAAAGTCTTTGTCCGGCCAATGAATCGTATGTATTCAAAAAATTAGCGCGCGGTGCATAATTACCATCATGATTCACAGAGTGATTGAGCAGGAACATATCCAAATCCCCATCACCATCATAATCCAAGAAAGCAGATTGCGTACTGAATCCGGAAAAATCCAATCCGTATGCTGCTGCTTGATCTTCATAAACAGGTATTCCATCTTTACCGATTCCTGTGCATACCAATAATTGATTTTTCCCTTTGAGGGTTTTATAATTACCAACTCTACAAACATAAATATCCAATAAGCCATCATTATTGATATCTACAACAGACACACCTGTACTCCAAGCCCCATCGGCAGGAATACGGGCTTCTTGTGTAACATCCTTGAATTGAAGATTACCGGTATTGAGGTATAGCCTGTTGTTTTCTTGATTGGCAGCAAAAAATAAATCTATTAAGCCGTCATTGTTAAAATCACCCGCTCCAACCCCTGCTCCATTATAATAGTACATATAAGAAAACAGGTTGAAGGAAGTAGACGGATGTAGTGTATTACTAAAATGAATACCCGTACGTTCATGATCTGCAATTTCAAATAGGGGCGCTTGTTCTTTTCCTTTACAGCCTATGCCGATCATCACAAGCAGTGAAAAACCTGTATAAATTGATCTAATATTCATTCCTTTCATTTTACCTGTTGTGCTTATTTTTTTCTAGACTGATGGTTAATATTATAACACACAGGTGTATCATTATTGCGTGCAAACAAAATGGTATTTCTATTCTTTTGTTCAATCATGGCAATATCTCTTATCTGTCCTTTTACAAACAATCCAGATACAGTTGCCGTTTGAGGTTCAAAAACATTGTTCCCTTTATTGATCAAAACATGTCCGTAAGATGCATCCACACTACAAAACTGTGGTAAGAGATCAAAGAAATTACCCGCCATGACGAGGTCATTTTTACCATCCTGATTGACGTCTATAATCAGAGAGGCTTGCACTGAAGACAACTGTGCCATATAAGGTAATGCTATGATTTCAAACTGTCCTTTCCCGTTATTGATGGCTATTGAATTCGCAGCATTATTCACGGTAAGTAATTTGGCATCTTTCAACCCCTCTTTAAAAATCTGCCCGATGGTTTTACCAGCAAAATCTGAATGTTTAAGATTGGATTTTTTTAAGGATGGGATCTGATCCGTGATATCTTTTTTCAGGAATACCGGCACATCTTTTTTCTGAATACTTTGACTGAAAATTTTATCAACTGTAGCATTCTGATCAAAATCCTTGATCCAAAGATTGACAGGATTGTCAAAAGTAGGTCGCATATAAAAGTTCTGACCGATATTTCCCAGCACTAAATCAGGATGGCCATCGCCGTTCAAATCTCCTACAGATAAAGATTGCCACCAACCCAGTTCCTTTTCAAGTCCGCTTGACAATTCCTTACACTGACCATTCGAGAAACTGAAAATTTTGGGGGACATCCATTCTCCTGTAATGATCAGTTCATTTTTCTGATCACCATTCACATCCACCCATGCTGCATCTGTCACCATTCCCAATTGACTCATCAATGGGGCCACTTTTTCTGTTACATCTGTAAACTTACCTCCACCTTCATTATGGTATAAATAGCTTTTGGGAGAAATGCCATAATTCTGCGGTTCACTTCTACTACCAACAAACAGATCCATTTTACCGTCTGAATCATAATCTAAGGCAACGGCAACACCGGCATTGGTATGACTCAGCGGAAAAGTACCTGATTGTAAAGTAAAATTACCGGTACCATCATTGATGTACAATTGATGCTGGTATTTTTCAGAAGAGGCAGGCACAAAGTTTCCTCCTCCACCTACAAATAAATCTATGTCACCATCCTGATCGGCATCAAAGAAGAGGGCAGCAGTTACATCATTGAAAGTAAACTTCTCAAAATCTGAAACTTTCTTTTTTACAAAACCTTGTGATGTCTGCAAATACAATTGTGAGGGTTGTCCAACAGCACCACCCAGAAAAACATCTTCCAATCCATCTTTATTTACATCTGCCACCGCTGTTTTGGGACCCTGTTTAGAGAGCATAAATGGAATATTTCTTTCCTGATAAAAGTCGATATGCTCATCTTCCTTGTGTGCATCAAATGAATAGTTGATTTGAGACAATAAAGTTTCTTTTGAAACCAATTGTTCCGGCTGCCAAGGTTTTACTTGAGTACTATCATAATAAACATGTTGCAAACGATTCACTGTTGGGTTTGCAAGCGTATGGATCGTATTATTAGGCCATTGTATCTGTATGGAATCAACCTTATGATTGCCGATCCCAATGATTTGTTTGTATTCTACAGACGACTGAAACCCTTTACTCGGAATTAATTCGCGGGTAATCAGTTGATCACCTGCATATACTTTAACCTTACTGCCAATTGCAAAGGGGTTTTTGTCTTTATAATGCAATTGCAAAGCGATATAGCGATTGCTGGAATCATCATTACTGGTGTTCCTGTATACGAGCGCATCCTGATTCACATTATTGATAATCAAATCAAGATCACCATCATTGTCAAGGTCTGCATAAGAAGCACCATTGGAAAAAGTAGGTTGATCAAGTCCCCATTCATTTTCAGCATCCTTAAATTTTAGATTGCCTAAATTTTTAAATGCTTTATTAGGAATGGGTACAGAAGGCATTTTATCAATAACAGTATTTACCTCTTCTTTTTTACCTTTCAACACCATTTGATTCACCACATCATTCGCAAAGAAGTCTATAAAATCCTGATCGGTTACATCTCGATAGATGCCGTTACAAACAATGATATCGGATAAGCCATCATTATCGGCATCAAACATCAAAGCACCCCAACTCCAATCACTCGCAGCAACACCACTAAAAAATCCTGTTTCTAAAAATCGCCCCTCGCCATTGTTGACTTGCAAGGCATTCTGGGTATACTGGTTATAAAAGCCTTGGTCTTGTTTTAATTTGAATACATCATAATTTTCAAAAGAAGTATTGGTCTTCAACCGATAATCATCGCCCGGCAACATATCGGTGGTAAAAATATCAGGCTTTCCATCATTATTGATGTCTTGCAGATCTGCTCCCATCGATGAAAAGCTGATATGCTGTGTACGATTCTCTATTTCATCTTTAAACGTACCGTCTCTTTGATTGATGTATAAATAATCTTTTTCAAAAAAGTCATTGGAGACATACACATCCGGATAACCATCCAGATTCACGTCGCCAACAGTAACGCCCAATCCAAAACTGATAATACTACCATAGATACCAGCTTCTTTGGTTACATCTGTAAATTTTCCATTGTCGTTTCGCAGCAAATGATCACCTCCACCTTTTAAGAATTCAGCATAAGGAGCTTGTGCATCAGGCACACTACGCATATTGGCATAGTTCAAAGAATTGACAGGGATCGGACTATTGTTCACCAAAAAACAATCCAAATCACCATCCAAATCATAATCAAAGAAAGATGCGTGGGTTGTGTAACCATCATTGTCCAGTCCATATTCAGCTGCTCTTTCGGTGAATGTCATGTTCTGGTTATTGATGTACAGTTTGTTTTTTCGTAATGCTTTATTGAGCATGTTTCCAGCATTACAAACATAAATATCCAACCAGCCATCGGCATTGATATCTACAAAGACAATTCCTGTGCTCCATTCATTATTATAAGTAATTCCTGCTTTCTCAGTAATATCTTCAAATTTCAAATCCCCTTTATTCAGGTATAGTTTATTGCTACTTTGATTTGCAGTAAAGAACACTTCGGGGAGACCATCATTATTCAGATCACCTGTTGCTACACCACCGCCATTATAAAAATTTCGATACTTGAATACATTGAAAGATTCTGATTCTGTGAGCGTATTCTTAAAATTGATATTGGAATCAGATACCAATGTGTACAGCGTCTTTTTACGATCATTCTTACAAGCTATCATGCAAGCACAACAAATAATCAGCAGCCAAAATGGATAACGTATCATAGCATGCTAAAATAGTATAAATACCGGCTGATATTGTTGAAGCATAGCATAAAGTGAACATAAAAAGAGAGGGTAGCTTGATGGCTCATAGACCATGGTCCATGGTCTATGGTCTATAAACCATGTGCCATAGTAAAAGAAAGAGGCTGTATCAAATGTCTGATACAGCCTCTTTGAGAAAATATGAATCTATCTGAATTAGTAACCTACGTTCTGTTTCAGATTAGGATTAGATGCTAATGCAGTAGTTGGAATAGGATATACTGCTTTGTAAGCTTCTGATGCGTTTGGTCTTTCTTCAACAGGAGCGTTGAATCTTCCGAAACGGATCATATCTGTTCTTCTGTGACCTTCGAGATAGAGTTCACGACCTCTTTCAGCCAACAGTGAAGTCAATGTTACTGAAGTAGCCGGAGTTGCACCTCTCAATACACGGATGCTGTTTACAATGGTCAACGGAGTTTCGCCGTTTGCACCAGTTGTACCACCTCTCAGTAATGCTTCAGCTTTCATCAGACGAACATCAGCAAAACGAAGGAATGGAAACTCATTCTGACTTCCCCATGCACCATCATTGATAGTTGCAGGGTCTAGTGGGAATTTGTTTACACGGATACCACTTGCTTCACCATTGAAGAAGATAGATGCTGTACGAGTAAAGATCAATGGGTTACCACTTCTGTCATACAAATCACCAATTGGATCTCCGATTACACCCGGCTCTTTAGGATTGCTAGCCTTAACAGGACCACGTGCTTGTCCAACAAGGAAACCAGCGTTTGCTCCTACTAAGTTAGTATAACCAGCCAATGGAGTTGATTTACGAACATCAACGTCTTCAAAGCTATCATAGAATTGAGACAATGTTACGAAACCATTCCAGCTTGATGGACGTTGGTTATAGTGCCAGCTTTGACAAGTCTGCCAAACCAGGTTAGCACCATTACCGGCTCTTGCATCACTTCCTGCTTTACGCACGAAGATGTTTTCAGAAGAAGCGGTACCATTGTTCCATTTGAAGTTATCCCAGTATTGAGGATCTAAACTCAGGTTTACATTCGCTGCAACTAAATTGCAGTATTCAATCACCTTGTTCATATCTGCCGGTGCGAATGTGTAAGGACCAGCAGGTGAAGCCGGATCTTGCTTATACACAGCTTTGTTCAGGTATGCTTTTGCCAATAAAGCCCATGCAGCTTCTTTTGTTGCTTGACCTCTGTTGTTTCTGTCGTAAGCAGGCAAACTAGGTACAGCAGCTTCAAGTTCAGCAATAATAGCATCGATAGCGGCTGATCTGGTCAACACATCAGGAATAGCATTAGCAGCAGCTGTTGCAGGACGTGTTTGCACTTGTCCGTACAAGTCACAAACCTGTAAACGGAAGAAAGCGCGTAAGAACTGTCCTTCTGCTTTGGTAAGACCTGTAGCAGTTTCAGCCACCAGTGTTGTTTGGAAAAGAGCTCCATTCAAACCATTCCAGGTATCATTGATCTGGTTATGGTCAGGACCCCAAGTATGCAGGTGCAGACGACGCCATGTACCGAAGTCATCCCAGTCTGTACCACGTGTTGGGCCCATGATTTCATCGGTGGAATGCTCTTGCAAACCAAACCAGTTACCCTGGCCACCGGTTAATTGATTCAATTGCTCATACACCGCAGCTATTGATGGAGGTGTTGGTGCACCACCTGTTGTACTAGGAGCGATTGAGTTTGGTGCTTCCAGCTTGGGGTCAAGCTTGGAGCAGGATACGGTTAGTGCAGCCACAGCAGCAACAACCGGTACAAACCTACTTTTAAAGATATTTTTCATTGCTTTCAGTATTTATTATTTAAAATCCAACATTTAAACCTACAGTAATGATCCTTGGTCTTGGATATTGAGTGTAATCAAATCCGCGAGAAGGGATGCCATTGATGTTCTTGTCAACATTCACTTCAGGATCGATGCCAGAGTATCCGGTAATCAGGGCTAAATTCTGACCTGATGCGAATACGGACATTGATTTGAACAGGCTGGTTTTCTTCAGGTTAAATGCATAACTCAGGTTCACGTTCGCAAGACGGATGAAATCACCCTTCTCTAAGAAACGAGTTGAAACTGATCCAGGGTTAAATGGATTCTCGGGTCCGTTTCCAATATCGTATGTAACGTTACGAGCATTACGCAAGCTACCTTTCAAGAATAACGCGTTCGCTGTATTGTTATATACGTGGAAACCTGTGATTGCGTTCAAAAACACGCTCAAATTCCATCTGCCGTATGAGAAATTGTTGGTCAAACCGGCAAAGAAGGTAGGTAATGCAGATCCAACCAATTGGTTAGCAGCACCATTACCATAACGAGCGTTACCGTTACCGTCAAAGCCATTGAATACAGGCATTGACCAAGTAAAGATAGAAGATCCGTTGGTCAGGGTTTGTGCAAATGCACCTGTCAGACCCTGTCCACTCACCGCACCTGTATTGATCGGTGTTGGTAAACCTTCGATATTATTATTTACGGTAGTCATGTTATAGCTGATCTCCCAGCTGAACTTCTTTCCTTGAACAGCACGATAATTAACACTTGCTTCCCATCCTTTGTTGATTACTTCGCCATCTAAATTTATCCACCAGTTGGCAGTAGGAGCAAAACCTCCCGGTGTTGGAGCGAAGAACAGCATGTTGGTACGCTTGTTATTATAGTAATCCAAGGTTACAGACAATCTTCTGTCTTTGGTAGTAAAGTCTACACCAACACCGGTAGTAGCTACTTCTTCCCATTTCAGATCAGGATTACCTTGTTGAATGAAGCGAGTAACAGGACCGCCACCAGTACCTACATCAAATGTTTGCTGTAAGTTAAGTGCTGCATAAGAACCTAGGTTATCCTGGCTACCCAGTTTACCATAGTTAACTCTGAAGCTCAGGTCGCTTAAGAAACCTCCGAAGATATTCTGCATAAAAGACTCTTCCAATGCTCTCCATTTGAAAGCAAAGGCAGGGAATGTTGCATAACGATTGTTTGCACCGAATTTCGAAGATCCGTCAGATCTTACCGTTACAGTCAGGAAGTATTTGTCGTTATATGTGTAGTTCAAACGACCAAACACAGACTGCAATTCATTTCTGTCATATCCGGGAACGAAGTTGGCATAATTATTAAATGCGTTGTAATCTCTTACAAAAACATCATTAGGACCTACAACTGGTGTTTTTGTGCCCCAACCAAATGAAGCTCTATAACGGTTTTCAAAACTCTGATAAGAATAACCCGCTATCGCATTGACAGCATGTTTCTCATTGAAGGTTTTGTCATAAGTCAGGTAATGCTCAATCAAAGATGATTTGGTCTCCAGATTTTGTCTGGTTGTACGACCATTTCCTTGAATACCATTACCATAGTCTCTACCAAATACGTTGATGGTACCGCCATAAGCGTTAGATCCCAAACGAGGGTCAGCGAATGAAGTTCTTTCAGCTTTAGAATTATCTAAACCTAATACTACTTTATAGCTAAGGTCTTTTGTGATCTGATAGCTTGCAGAGAAATTACCCAGGAAACGATTATTGAAATCGTTGTCAGTAAAATAAGCCAGCATTTGAGCCGGATTACGCTGATCGCCGGGCTGATAGAAAGTACCATCATTATTATAAATAGGGTTGGTTGGGTTGAACTGTAATGCAGCACCTAACAAACTACCCTGATAACCTGCGTTGTTAGAGAGCGGAGCATAAGAGTTCTCCGTTCTTGACATGGTCATATTAGCTTCCAGTCTCACTTTGTCGTTGAATAACTTTTGGCTAATGTTGGCACGACCTGTTAATCTTTCCAAACCGGTATTCTTGATGATACCTTCTTGGTTATCATAAGAACCACTCAAGCGGATTGAAGTTCCTTTGTTGCTCATTGACCAACTAAGGTTGTGGTTCTGAGAAATAGCCGTTCTGAAGATTACATCCTGCCAATCAGTATTTGCACCTCTGTCGATACCTACTACCGCAGCAGCAGCAGCATCTGGTGAAGCACCACCATCGATATTGGCTCTTTTAGCTGCCAATAAGAAGTCTTGAGCATTCATCAAATCATAACGACGAGCTGTTTGTGCAAGTGTTGTATTGGCACCGTAAGAGAATACGCCACCTTTACCACCTCTACCTTGCTTGGTAGTGATCAAGATAACGCCGTTCGCACCTCTTGAACCATAGATAGCAGCAGCAGATGCATCTTTCAGCACTGTAATGCTTTCGATATCAGTTGGGTTTAAGAAGATCAATGGGTTTTTGGCAGTTGTACCACCTTCAACACCACTTCCGTTGGTTCCCAATGTACCACCTTGAATAAGAGGAACTCCATCAATTACATACAATGGTTCTTGTGCACCACTGATTGAACCAGTACCTCTGATGTTGATGGTTGCAGCAGCTCCGGGCTCACCGGTAGAAGGTGTTACAAGCACACCTGCTGTACGACCTTGCAACAATTGCTCTGGTGAAGCAATCTGGCCTTTGTTGAAATCCTTTTCAGTAACACGGGAAACAGAACCAGTTACATCTTTCGACTTTCTGGTACCATAACCTACTACTACTACGTCAGCAAGCGCATCCGCAGAAGCGGTAAGCGATACGTTGGCAGTATTAGAGGCTGAAATGTTCACATCTGCAGAAGCATATCCTGCATAGGATACCGATAAAGTTCTGGCTGATGAAGGAACAGTAATTTTAAAAGTACCATCCGCACCGGTTTGTGCACCAGTCGTTGATCCTTTTACTAACACAGAAGCACCTGCAAGAGGCGATCCGTCTTTGGAGTCGGTTACTTTACCGGTAACCGTTTTCGTTTGTGCCTGCGCGAATAGGGTAAATACGCAAGCGAGTAAACCCACTAGTGCGGGCCTGACAAGCTTCGAAAGATTCATAAATGGCAGTTTATTGGTTATTAAGCGTGTACAAAGTACACATTTTTTTCAGAAACAAAATATTTTCTTAAAATTTTGTGAATCTGAGCCAATGTGTAAAACATACTCGTAGGGGAAGACCACATTCTCCACTAAAAAGATGCACAATTCAAGAATTTTAAGGCTTCCAAAAGATTTTATTTTGAATTAAATAGCAGATAATCAGTTATTTAGAGATAATAAAAAGAATTTCCGCAAAGGTTTGCTGTGGAAATTTTCTTTATTTTTCCTTTACAAACTACCGACTGCATGACAAACACCACGCTCAAAAAGATATCTGAAATACTCGGTATCAGCGTTTCTACAGTTTCCCGCGCATTAAAACACCATCCTGATATCTCTGTAAAGACCCGCGAAAAAGTGATTGAACTGGCACGAACCCTTGATTATGAACCCAATGCCAATGCTGTTCAACTCAGAACCAAGAACAGCAAACTCTTAGGACTCATGGTTCCTACCATTTCCAACTATTTCTATGAAACATTTATTGCAGCGGTAGAAGAAGACGCCAGAAAAAATGGTTATGCGGTAATGATCCTGCAATCTGGAAACGATCCCTTGATTGAATCAGAAAATTTGAAATTATTCCGACAAAATCGGGTGTCCGGCGTATTTGTTTGTTTGAGCTCAAACACCAAAGACTTGAGCAGTTTTGAAAAAATGTTTGATCTTGAAATACCTGTTTTATTTTTTGATAATGTTCCACAGGAGTCAGGCGTACATAAGATTTGTCTGGCTGATGAAAAAAGTGCCCAACTGGCTGCTGAATTGATCTTGCAACATCCTTATCAATCCATATTGGCAATCTTTGGTAATCCTGCATTATCCATCACAAAAAAAAGAGAAGCTGCATTGAAAAATGCTTTTCAAGCACATCCACATATCTCTTTACTGATAGAACATGCCAACAGTTCCGAAGAAGCAAAACTTGTTTGCCATGAGATGCTCAATAAACATCTTCCCGATATCATTTTCTGTATGAGCGATGAAGTATTGATTGGTGTATTAAAAACCATTCAGGAAAAAGGTCTTCGCTATCCGGATAATATTGCTTTACTCACCATTAGTAACGGTACCATACCCAGACTCTTTCATCCACAGATCACCTATATCGAAACCAGTGGTGAAAAACTGGGTAAAGCAGCATTTGCTCATATGTTGAACTGTATACAAACCAAAACTGAGCCAACTGAATTATTGGTAGATGCAATACTAGTTAATGGTGGATCGGTGTGAAAATTATTAATATCAAATGATGAAGTATGTAAACAACATTTCATCATTCGATATTCATTATTCAACATTCATCATTGCAAAGACCTTATCGCTTTTGCAAAAATTTCACTGAGTCCGGCATCTGCTCTGCCTGCTACTTCGATGATTTCAGCAATATTGACGGGTTGAAGATGATCGGGATCACACTCATCCGTAATCACACTTACTGCCGCACATCGTAACCCGATATGATTGGCTACAATCACTTCCGGCACGGTACTCATCCCTACCATATCTGCGCCTGCTGCTCTTAAATATCGATATTCTGCTCTTGTCTCCAGATTCGGTCCTTGCACGGCAACATATACACCATGCAACAGCTCTTTTTGTGAAGCATGTGCTGCTTTGATCAGTTGTTGACCCATTGCTTCATCATACGGATTACACATGTCTACAAAGCGATTTCCAAATGCAGGATCATTCAATCCACGCAATGGATTTTCGGGTAATAAATTGATATGGTCATTGATCAATACCATATCTCCTTTTTTAAACAATGGATTCATTCCCCCCGCCGCATTACTCAATAATAAAAACTGAACACCCAATGCTTTCATTACTCTTATCGGAAAAGTGATTTGTTGCATGCTATACCCTTCATAATAATGAAAGCGCCCTTGCATGGCCATGATTTTTTTTCCTTGTACTGTACCATAGATCAATTGGCCCTTATGAAACTCTACCGTAGCTACCGGAAAATGAGGTATCTCATGATAGGGAATGGTGTGAATAATATCAATGTGTTGCACAAAAGAACCCAAACCGGTTCCTAGTACCACCGCTATTTCAGGACTCTTAAATCCTTTTTCATTTAAAAAAGATGCGCACTCTTCTATCTTTTGCAACATATTCTCCATAATAACCAGTAATTTTTCAGTGTGTAAATTAAAACTATATGCGTTCAATGAACGTATTTATTGTATGCAAAGATTGTTCCTTTTTGTGATCAGCATGTTACTCTTGCCCGGTACTATTATGATTGCACAGGCTCAAGAAGCTCATTTATCAGACGAAAATCGATTCACCAAAATATCTCAGCAATTGCTACTTACAGCAAAAAGAAGAGAACCCGCTGATTCGGTGATTCAGTTTTTACAGCAGATATCTCCGGATGACTTGTATCAGGAACTGAACAATGATACCAAAAAGAAAACTTTTTGGCTGAACATTTACAACGCTTTTACCCAGCTCGCTCTTGCGCAAAATCCGGATCAGTATAAAAAACGCGGACAGTTCTTCGGTCAAAAAAATATTGTCATTGCCGGAGAGCGACTCAGTCTTGATCGTATAGAACACGGATTATTACGTCGATCTAAAACAAAATGGAGCATGGGATATTTCAATCGTCTATTCCCCTCCTCCTTTGAAAGAAAACACCGTGTAGATAGTGTAGATTATAGAATCCATTTTGCCCTGAATTGCGGGGCGAAGAGTTGTCCACCCATTGCTTTTTATCGTGCAGAACAACTGGATAAGCAATTAGACCTGGCTACACGTGTTTATCTAAGAAACGAAGCAGTATACGATACTATTAAAAACGAAATCGCTCTACCTGCTATTATGGGATGGTTTCGTGGTGATTTTGGTGGTAAAAGAAAAATGACAGAACTATTAAGAAAGATCAGCGTTATTCCGAATGACGCTAATCCTTCCATCAAATTCAAAAAATACGATTGGAATCTTTATTTAGATAATTACAAAACCGACTAACATGGCGAATCATTATTACAACGCAGAAGACCTGGGAAAATTTGGAGCTGTAGGCGAATACCAAAAAGAAATGGCTGATAAATTCTTTGCCTGGTATGGTGAAGTATTCAAAGACAGTGCGCTAAGTGCGCGTGAAAAATCTTTGATCGCATTGGCGGTTGCACATGCCGTTCAATGTCCCTATTGCATTGACGCTTACAGCAGTGACGCATATGAAAAAGGATGGAGTGAATCTCAAATGATGGAAGCTGTTCATGTAGCATCTGCCATTAAGGGGGGCGCTGCTTTGGTACATGGCGTTCAAATGATGAACAAAGTGAAGTCCATTGCCATGTAAATCTGTTATTTGAGTTTATTAAAACCACTTCATGAAATCACTGAAAGCATTACAACATGCATTAGCTGATGCGGGACATCAGATTGATATTTTAGAACACGAAAAAGACCTGCCATTATTCACCGATAAAATGAAACAAGCAGGACTCTTGCCATTACTCCCCACACAACCTGAAATTTTTCAGGTGAACGTGGGCAAAATGTGTAACCAGGTGTGCAAACATTGTCATGTTGATGCCGGTCCCGACCGAAAAGAAATCATGACCAAAGAAACCATGCAGCTTTGTCTCGATGTATTGACCAATAATCCTTCTTTCAAAACAGTAGATTTAACCGGTGGTGCCCCGGAAATGAACCCAGACTTCAAATGGTTTGTATCGGAGATCAAAAAACTGAATAGGCATATCATTGTACGTTGTAACCTCACCATTATTCTGGCGAATAAGAAATACCATGATCTGCCTGAATTTTTTAAACAGCATGAAATCGAAGTGGTTTCTTCGCTTCCTTTTTATACGCAAGACAGAACAGACAGACAAAGAGGCAATGGTGTTTTTGAGGATTCGATCAAAGCATTACAAATGTTGAATGCAGTTGGGTATGGTATGGAAGGAACAGGATTATTATTGAATCTCGTGTACAATCCTGCCGGTGCTTTCCTTCCCCCTTCACAAATGGCATTAGAGAAAGAATATAAAGAGGCTTTATTAGAGCGATACAATATCCAATTCAATCAACTGTATGTGATCACCAATATGCCCATTAGTCGTTACCTCGATTATCTACTGGTCAGTGGTAATTATAGCAGCTATATGGAAAAACTCATTCAAGCTTTTAATCCGGTAGCTGCTGCCAATGTAATGTGTAGAAATACGATTTCGGTGGGATGGGATGGTTATTTGTATGATTGCGATTTTAATCAAATGCTGGATTTGAAAGTTGGATGTTCCGGCTCTGATCATTTATCGAATTATTCGTCGCCTGCGATCAGTCAACGCGAAATCATTCTCAATCAACATTGTTATGGTTGCACTGCCGGATCAGGATCTAGTTGTGGTGGGGCTGTTGCATAAATTATACACCCTTGAAACAAGCATTGATCATTTTTGCTAGGAATCCGGTTCGTGGAAAGGTTAAAACCCGTTTGGCTGCTACGATGGGTGATAACAAAGCCTTGTCCATTTATCAATCATTATTGGAACATACAGTTCAGATCACCCAACAGCTCCCTTGTGATCGTTATGTTTTTTATGCAGATGGTATTTCAAAGAATGATGTTTGGCCAGATCATCTATACTTGAAAAAAAATCAGGAAGGCAATGACCTAGGTCAACGCATGCTTCATGCTTTTGATACACTGTTTCAACTGGGATACCAAAAAATCATCATCATTGGTACAGACTGTTTTGAACTTTCTTCTTCTATCTTACTGGATGCATTCACTGCATTGGATGAAAAGGAAGTAGTAATCGGTCCTTCGGAAGATGGTGGATACTATTTACTGGGTATGCGACAATTTTTTCCGTTTCTGTTTCAAGAGAAAGCATGGAGTACAGACAGCGTATGTAGCAGTACTATTCAACAATTAGAAATACAGAAGATCAGTTATGATCTACTTCCTATACTCAATGATATTGATACGGAAGATGACTGGAAACAATACTTACATCAACAATCATAAAAATCAATACATGTCAAATTATCTGGAAACTGCACACAGTGTTTACAAAGAAGCTGCTGAAAATCCGCAGAAAGGATTATGCTGTACCACTACTCCGGTATGGCAATTACCCGGACTCTCTATTCCACAAAAAATGTTGGAAATGAATTATGGTTGTGGCAGTACCGTAAATGCGAGAGACCTAGTGAATCAACCTAATGTTTTGTATGTGGGTATTGGTGGAGGAATGGAATTGCTTCAGTTCTCTTATTTCAGTAGAAAAAATAAAGCAGTCATAGGAGTAGATGTGGTAGATGAAATGATCACGGTATGTCAGGAGAATCTGATAGAAGCAGAAAAACAAAATCCATGGTTCAGGAAAGAATTTATTGATATCAGAAAGGGAAGTGCCCTTTCCTTACCCATTGATGACAATAGCATTGATGTTGCGGCACAAAATTGTCTCTTCAACATATTTGAAGAAGCAGATTTGAAATTAGCCTTGAAAGAAATGTATCGGGTACTTAAGCCCAGAGGCAGACTGGTATTAAGTGATCCTACTTGTGAGCAAGTAATGCCCGAAAGCTTAAAACAAGATGCACGATTAAGAGCCTTGTGTTTAAGTGGTGCTTTGCCGCTTCAGCAATACATTGAAATGATCACTGCTATTGGATTTGGAACAGTGGAAATTAGAGCTAAACGACCTTATAGAATATTAGACCCTGAAAATTATGACACTGATACGCTACTCTATATTGAGAGTGTAGAAGTTTGTGCCATTAAAGATCCTATGCCGGCAGATGGACCTTGCGTATTCACGGGTAAGACGGCTATTTATTATGGCAAGGATGAATATTTTGATGACGAAAAGGGGCATGTATTATTACCCAACCAACCACTGGCTGTATGTGATAAAACAGCGAATGCATTGCGTACATTAGGAAGGAACGATATTTTTATCAGTCCCTCTACTTTCTTTTATGATGGTGGCGGATGTTGCTAATATCAAAATCACAAAAGAGACTGTATCAAAAGCTTGATATAGTCTCTTTTTATTCAAACGAATCTCAGGTTCTGATTTTGTTTCTAAGACAGTTTCTTGCTTTTGCCATGAACTATTAGCCATGACCAATAAGCCCTAAAAGAATCTCAAAGTACTTATTTCACCTTGTTCAAACCTAACATTGACACTTGCCAATTGGGTAAAGGTTTTTGATGACTTCGTTTGGATAGATGAATATACCATCCTAATTTTTTAATCACAGGAACACGATCTGTTTGAACAAGTTCTATTAAAGTACCATCCGGATCTTCTACGTAACAAAATCTTCCTGATGCATTTTCCATTGCATAAGAACCGGCACTATCTACTGTAAAGGAATATCCATTTCGTTCCATGGTTTGTTTTAATCCATCCATGTTTAAGACATCAAAACATACATGAATAAAACCGCAATCGCCCCAATACCTGTTTTGAAAAAGATGCGGGGGTTGTTCATCCAGCAATTGAACCAATTCTATATCAAAACCTCCCAATAGCTTGCTGAATGCTCCTTTATTTGAGATATTTTTTCGCAATAAAACTTTTCGAATGGTTTGTTCTTTTCCTTTATCAACTATGCTTTCTGTTGTATCCAATACTGTATGTACATTTCCCAACAGCTGCTTATAAAAAAGTAAAGAACGTTCCATATTACTCACTCCTACTACCACACCCGCTACACCTCCCAAACAAGTTGAATTCTTTTTAAACCAATCGACTCCTTGAATGATCTGAAACTTATTGAATAAATCATCTGTTACTGTAAAAGATAATCCTTGAGTAGGACAAGATTGTGTAGAAGATATTTTTAGTGAAGCATAAGATGTCAATTTTGTTCTGGCAGTATGAATACAAGATGTTTTTATTTTAACAGCATTGATACCCGGAGCTCCCCATATGGAATTCTTTGGAAGATCAACAGGTGTTCGATCAAGATATTGCCATATTTCAAATCCACCGCCTCCTTTTAAGTTCATAGTAAGAATGGCTCTTCGGTTAAAACATTGATTCCCGGTATAACGGGTCATTAGTTTCGCGTCTGCCTCATCATCAAAAACCAACACATCCATACCAAAAAGATTCCGATACAAATACTTGGCCTGATCTGCATCGACAACCCCAATACCGACTTGCTGAATTCCTGTAATGTGTACAGACATAAGAAGTTTTATCAGATATACGAACTAGTCATGCATTAGGTTGACGACTTAACGATAATTCAATAAAGATCGATATCGTTCTGCCATCTCTTCCTGTGTAGCACCCCTTTTATACAATTGAATAATGGTATAATTAGCTGTTTGTACCCTTAACCAACTATTGGTCTCATATTTTCTGGCAGATATCAATGCAGCTCCTGAAAATATTTTATACCGTGCTCCGGTAGATTTTGCTCTAATCACAATATCATAATCTTCCATGATACGCATCGACGCATTAAAACCTCCAATCAGTTCAAATAGTTGACGATCCACGAATAAAGTTTGATCTCCACCATAACAAATGAATAAATCAAACCTTGTAAACCATGCATTGAATAATAAAATTTTCTTTGAGCTATCAAACTTAGTCCTATATCTCCCGAATGAATATCCATTTTCAATAGCTTTCACAATATCATTGGCAAAGTTGATTGGAGGAAAAGTATCCGCATGAACAAAATATAAAATCTGACCCGTTGCATAACTGGCTCCATAATTCATTTGTGCAGCTCTTCCTTTTTCTGGAGAAGTAATAGCCCTAGCCCCTGCTTTGGTAGCCAATGTAATGGTTTCGTCTGTGCTGCCTCCATCGGAGACAATGATCTCCAATAGCATATTGTTACTTGCACTGATTAAAAAGCTAACCAGTTGATGAATAACTGCTGCCTCGTTATAAGTGGGTATAATAATACTAATCTGCATTTTCGTCATTGAAATATACTCTTATATATTCTAACGTTAATAATTGTAGTCGAAATTATTGAAAACACATAAACATTTAAGCTACAATGCTTTGAGAATATTTCTGGCATTAAAGTTTGTTATAGGAAGGACTAATCCAATTAATAGATTGAGAAAAGCGGCTTTAAAAGCCTACATTACATTGCCATCCCAATACAAATCCAATTTGAAATACTAAATGAAGCTCTATATTAAATATATGGTTAGTCTTCGTTGTAAGATGGTAGTGAAAGATGAGTTGCACAAACTTGGAATACACTATGTAATACTCGACTTAGGTATGGTTGAGTTATTACAAGATATAACTGACGAACAAAGATCACTTCTCAAAATAAATCTACTCCGATATGGATTAGAGTTGCTGGAAGATCAGCGAAGTATTCTGATTGAGCGAATTAAGAATATAATTACTGAAATGGTACATTATTCAGAAGAGTTGCCAGACACAAATTATTCTGAATATATCAGCAAAAAAATTGGACACGATTATACTTATCTCTCTAATATTTTTTCAGAAGTAAAGGGGATTACTATTCAGCAGTTTATTATCATGCATAAGATTGAGCGTGTTAAAGAACTATTACTGTATGACGAACTAAATCTCACCGAAATCTCTTATAAACTTCACTACAGCAGTGTTGCGCATCTCTCGAACCAGTTTAAAAAAATAACTGGCCTATCTCCTTCTTTTTATAAAAAGCTGAAACAAAAGAGAGAACAGAATTTAGAGAACCTGTAAAATCTATAATACTTCAAAAAAAAAGTGTAATAGGAATTACTACTATTAGCGTGACCTTTATGCTATACTATACTCACATTTAATTATAACAGCTAATGCAAGAGCTATCAGACAATATCGAACTAGAGAAGTCAAAATCGCACATCATTGTTCAAATCATTGAATATATACCCAATGCCGTGTTAAGTAAAACCATCATAAAGAAAATAACAGGAAACATCACTATTTTATCATTTGATGCCGGAGAAGAATTATCTGAGAAAATTACACCATTTGATACGTATATACAGATCATTGATGGGAATGCGGAGTTAAATATTAACAATAAAAAATATTATTTAAAGCTAGGCGACGGAATTATTATTCCTGCACATGCTAAACATAATTTTACTGCTGCAGAACAGTTTAAAATGTTAAGTACCATTATAAAAAGTGGTTATGAAGAATAATCGTGTTCATCTGTTATATCTGCAATAAACAATAGTGAATATGTAAATTAAGTAGGATTGAATAGTGCACCTTTACTAAGTATTAAAACGAAATAAAATGACAAACGAAAATGTAAAACCAGCAACAGCTCCTACGCCCTTTAAAGTAAAAGGAGACTGGTCGATTCAGTCAGATAAATTGAAAGCAAAATTCCCTACTCTTACCGATGATGATCTAAAATTTGAAACCGGAAAAGAAGCTGAGTTATTAGGGAAGGTAGGCAAACGTTTAAATAAGAACCTACTAGAGACCACTGCCATTCTTGAAAAAGAAATATATTGATTTTTGAAGGTAAAATATCATTATTTATTTTTTTCTTGTACAGTGGGTTTTGGCGAGCACAGGCATTATAGCCTGTGCTTTTTTATCATCTCAAATCAACAATATGAATAACTTACTTTATATTATTGCCGTAGTTCTTATCATTATATGGGCAACAGGTTATTTTGCTTATAATTCAAGTCAGCTTATACACCTATTATTGGTTATTGCCATCATAGCAATCATACTAAGATTGATCAGAGGAAGAAATATTTTTTAAATGTTACATCAAGATATTGTAAGAATCATACAATGATTATTACATTAAATGTAACATTTCTACAAATCAAATAATTCATCTTTGCTAACTGAGAAAAGAAAATGATAAGATGAAAAATAAAATCTTATCGCTTTAAAAAAACTCATTTTATTATGAAAACAAAATACATCGTTATTGCACTGCTCCTTAGCTTCAGTTTTACTGTATCAGATATAGCTGCCCAATCTTACAAAACTGCTTTAGGACTTAGATTTGGAGGACTTACAAGCGGTATCACACTCAAACATTTTACAAACAGTAATACTGCACTAGAGGGAATCCTAAGTGTTGGTAGAAAGAGTGTTGTGATTACAGGATTATATGAAAAACATGTAGCGGCCGATAAAAATAGTTCTTTAAAATTCTTGTATGGCTTTGGTGCACACGTCGGTTTTTTTCAGGATGGCGGTAGTTATTATTACAATGACAAAAGAACCTACACTTCAACTGCCGTTTTAGGTATTGATGGTATTCTTGGACTTGATTATAAATTCAATAAAGCGCCAATTAATATTAGCATGGATATAAAACCTTTTATTGACTTTTTTGGTGGCAACTACGTATATATGGATGGTGGCATCAGCTTGCGATACACTTTTTAAGTATCCGTATTGGTATATTGATTGATATATCGTTCCGCCATTTTCCACCTGCATTGCAGGTGGTTTTTTTGTCGTCTATATAAAGCAGGTGAATATGTGAATCATACAATTTTAACAAACAATATTGTAATGATAGCCCATTGAATATACATCACCTTTACAGTATCGATACTTCCTAATAAAAGGATGTCATCAATTTACTGTTATGAAAAAACAAATTTTACAAAGTATTTTCCTTTTTGCATCAATGTTCATTGTTACGTTAGGAATATCAGCACAAGACACTACAAGTCGTATAAGTACGGTGGTAGCTCCTCCTCTTTTCTCTGGTAATAGTGGATTTAATACTTGGTCTTTCGGTCTTCATGCCGGAGCTTTAGTTCCTTCTTCTGCATTTGGAGGTAGAAATGATTTTTCGAAGTGGAAACCATCTTTGGGATATGGCGGATACATTAAAGCACAGGTTTCTCATGCATTAGGGATTCAGGCTGACTTTCTTAGAGGAACACTGAAAGCCAATAATGATAGACTTTGGGCAGGAGCGCCTCCGATCAGTCCTTACAAATCATTTGAAACAGATATTCACTGGGCTACTAGTTTGAGTCTGGTGTATACGATCGGTAATATTAATTGGTCTCAGTTACATACCGCAATTCAACCCTATATTTCTTTAGGTGGTGGTGCTATTAATTTCAATCCAACCTTAGTAACACAAGCAGGTACTACGGTTGATTTCAAGCCTTCTGGTAGTGTTACCAAATTTTTTGTTCCAATAGGAATGGGAATAAAAGCGAATCTTTCAAAAACGATTAACCTTGATTTAGGATATACCATCGGATTAGTGGATGCGGATAACTTAGATGGCTATTATAAAGAACCTTATGTAAACGATCGTTTCTCTTACGCACATATTGGTCTTGAATTCGCACTTGGCAATAGTAAAAAAGCTCAATTGGCCAGACACAATCCTCCTGCTCAATTAGCGAATAATATGAAAGCTGCTGATGATGCAATGGCTGCGTCTCTTGCTGCCAGTGAAGCAAGGTATAATGCAAGACTAGCTGCTTTAAATGGCTTACAGGATGAATTGAATAGAATGAAAACAGATACAGACGGAGATGGTGTGAGCGATTATTTTGATAAATGCTCAAACACACCACGTACTGTAAAAGTTGATGGCGCAGGTTGTCCACTCCCTGAAGTAACTGTTAAAAAAGATACTGTTTATAAAGTAGAAACCAATACTACCTATATCATTACTGATGAAGACAGAAAAATAGTGAATGAAGCAATCCGTAATCTGGAATTTGATTTCGGCAAATCAACCATCAGATCACGCTCTTTTCCTTACTTGAACAATGTAGCTGAACTGTTAACCAAAAAAGGAATCAGTTTAAAACTTGCCGGACATACAGATAATATCGGATCTGATGCAGCAAATATGATACTATCAAGAAATAGAGCAATGGCAGTTAAAAATTATCTGACAGGACAAGGAGCTAACGGTTCAAAAATTGAAGCCATTGGTTATGGTGAAACACAACCCGCTTCGAGTAATAAAACCGCTGACGGTCGTCAAAAAAATAGAAGAGTAGAGTTTACCATTTATTAGTACCCCCATCTTTCATAGTTGATGAAGCCTCCAATATAGTTATTGGAGGCTTTTTTTAAACGTTGCAATGATTTTATATTTACTATATACCCTGATACAAAAATAGTGACACTCAATGAGTGCCACTATCCATTTATTGCTTGCAACAATAAATGCTGCTATAGGTTTGCTGAGTATAGCCTATTTGTTTTTGCGGATAAATAAATCGCCGCTCCAAGATTTTACCATTAGTTCTGCGCCTCCTCCATTGATCTTTCCGGTTACCCAGGCATCCTTACTGATCTTGTAGGTACCTCCTGAATTCGTTTTCACCGGAGCTGCGGAAGATTTATCGATCGCCACTTCAAAATCGCTGAATATTTCACCCTGATCGGTTTTCATTTTCAAGTTTGCCTTGGTAGTTGCCGGAAAATTGAGATTGACATCCCCATTGAATGTGGAGAATGCCATTGGCTTTCCTTCAGTTACGGAAGAGAATGCCACTGAAATATCTCCATTCACTGTATTGGCTACTGCAGTACCTGAAAAACCGGAAACTTTAATATCTCCATTTACGTTGTTCAATTCCAACTCACCTTTGATATTGCTGACTACAATATCACCCTCATTCAGTGTATTTAAAACGAGTGTACCATTCAACGGAACCTTAATATCCAGATCAATTTTACGCATCATACTATGGTTGTTGATCGTTACTTCATTATTCTTTTCAACTGCATCAATCTCATAGCCTGAAGAAGCTCCAATACGTTTCAAACCGGATACTTTCGGATCACTCTTTTTAGATTTTCGATCTTCCTCAACTTCTACATTAATGATCAGATTGTCTGCTGAATGCCCTGTTACACGGATAGAACCGCTTAACAAACCCACTACCAGCTTATAGGGTTTACCGGGATTACTCAATGCTACTGTGAGCTGTTCCTTCTCAACACCCTGCCCCAACAATACCATTGAACAGAGCAAGCTGATGAGTGTGAGTGTATACTTGATTGTTTTCATATTTCTGTTTTTATGATTTTCTGATATAAACATTCCCATTTAGTGTTTCAAAATTAAATTGCTTACCGCCACTACCAATTCGAACTGCATTCCCTTTACTGATCTTATATACGGTACTATTAGACTTATTTTCGGTATTCTTCTCCAAAGTGTTACTAATAGGTTCTACATGATCAAAGTCGGTATAATATTTCCCATTCATACTTTTGAAATACAGATCTGCATTTAATCCGTTTTGATACTTCACCGTAATATCACCATTGATGGTATGATAAACAGATGCAGCCGGTGGATTCACCAAATAACTTACATTGACTGCTCCATTCACTGTTGTAGCTTTTGTTGTACCCTTTGCATTCTCTACATCTACTGCTCCGTTTACATTCGAAACCCATAATGTACCATACACATCTTTCACTTTCACATTTCCGTTATTGATTGTTGATACACGTAAACGCATTTGATGCGGGACTTTTACCACAAAATCAAGTTGGTATTTATAGCGAATATTTTTGCGTTCGTCATTTCGATCCCAATTCCTGTTAGGTCTTGAATCATAGGGGGCAGCTATGTATACAATGATGCTATCGCCCTGTTGTTCCATTTCAAAACGAAATTCTTCTTTTCCTTTGGCTACTTCATCCGGGTATTTAGAACTGATATTTTTGTCGATCTCTAATAATACCTTATCGCCGTCATACCCTTCAACTTTAATAGAACCAAAAACATTGTAGATAGCTAATACAGCATCATTGTTTTTGCCATTGACGGAAAATTGTTTGGAAATATGCTCCTTGACTTCTTGCGCCGGCACACTGATACAGGCACAAAGGGATAGTATTCCTGCTGCAAGCAGGTTAAAACAGGTTTTCATATGTACAGGGGTTTAAGTATTTAACTGATGAATGGTTGCTTGTATTTTGGTTTTGATCGCTTCATTGGTTTCAGGCTTCTTTAAGAGTTGCTGAAAAGAACGAACCGATTTTTTCTCTTGTATACTCAGCATAATATCAGCAAGGGCAGATTGAACCAGCGGAGATGCTTGTTGAGCAATGGACTGAATCAAGCCCTCTCTCACTTTTGGATCACTGGTCATTTTAGACAAAGTCTCTAGTGCCGTTAATCGAACGTTTACATTTTCATCATTATTCAACGTTGTCAACAACGCATCTTTCACTCGTCTATCTACCGTATCAATTTCATTCACATAACTTACGGCTCTTAATCTTTCTGAAGCAGATGGGTGTTCCAGTAAGGTCAGCGTCAGCATTTCACGCATGTCTTTTACTTGTGAGGAAAGCATTGCTACCTCCGACTTTCCGGTTCCCTTTTGTTGAAAATACAGCGAAGTTGCCACCACCCCTACCACTAACATGCCTAATCCATAAGCCATACGTGGGGTAATCAATAGCGTGGTGAGTTTTGAAATATTTTCTTTTAGCTGATCCCAGAAACTGGTTTTCGCAAGTTGTTCTTTTTTGTAAGCCTCCAAGTTCTGAATGAATGTGTTTTTGATACCGGCAGATGGTTCCGGCTCCGGTAATACAGCTGTAATGTTCCAGAATGTCATGATACTATTCAATTCTTCTGTACATGCTGAACAAGTAGTTACATGACTATTTACTTCTGCCTTCTCTGCATCACTTAATTCATTCAATGCCAGTGACCATAATTTCTCTTTATCAAATGCACATTTCATACACTCATTGTTTGTTGACTTATTTCAAGATATATTTCTCTTAGCTGTTTGACAGCCCGATGTATTCTTACTTTAATCGCTCCTTCTGACAATTTTAAAATCTCAGCGATCTCTTGGTATTTCATTTCGCGATACTTGGATAATATGATCAACTCCCGATCTGTTTCACTCAATCTTGCTAGCGCTTTTCGTAAGATCAATTCTTCTTCTTTTCTATGTAACATGTTATCCGCGGTTGCTGTTTCTTTTATATGTTCCTCAACCTCTTCGGTATTCACAGTGTTACCTGTTCGCTTATTTCTTCTGTAATAATCTTTTAATGCGTTTCTGGCAATGGTATACATCCAAGTCTCAAACTTAAAAGTACCCGTGAATGTTGCCCGAGAACGAATCATGTTCATGAAAACGGTTTGTACCAGATCCTCACTTTCATCTTTTATGCCTGTTTGATGGTAAAAGAACCCATACAGTGGACGATGGTGTCTGTCGAATAACAGTGCCATCTGATCCAGGTTGCCTTCTTTTACCCTGAACATGAGCTGATTATCAATGGTTTCGTTCGTCAATCTCGGGTCAGTTAATGTTTGCTTTGAAGTATAAACTGAGGTTGGAGGAAAAGGTTACAAGCGTTTTTCATTTTTATTTACCCATCTGCTCTAATAATAGCCCCTTTATCTGACCATTTTGAGGATCCACCCAACATTCTTGGTAGCCCTTTTTCGGAAAGAAAATACTGGTCATAACGGAAAGTCCATCGTCTGCAAATAATTCCACAGAGGTTTTATCCAATACCAGCTTTACTTTAATTGATGGGTGATTGGATAATCTTGGTGCAATATGTATCCCCGCAAACTCGGGATGAAATATTGTTAGTCCCGATGCACTCCGATCAATAAAAAAAACTTGCTTTTTATGATCATATCCAATCACGATTTTTTCTTGCTCATCATTCATACATGTAATAGAAAAATCTTTTGCGGCACTCGCTTCAAAAGATATCATAGTCGAACCAGATATTTTTACTTTTTCAATAGCATTGACCTCATTTTTTTGAAACCTATTTTTACCGGATGCATGGAGAGAAGATACGGGTAGCGAAGTCAATCGCCATTCTTCTCCTAGTTTCATCAGTTTTAATTCGCGGGGAATGGTCATGGCGCTTCTCCACAATGTTGTAGGTACTTGATTGGCATACATCCAATTGCTCATCCATCCAATCAGTATTTTTTGATCGCCGGTATTTGACCAAGTGACTCCGGCATAGTTATCAGGACCATAATCCAACCACAATGTTTGATCGGTAAAAGATTTAAAAGACTTACCATCAAACTCTCCCAAAAAATATTGAGTACCTGAGCCCTTATTTGGTGCCCCCGGGTTGAGGTTTACGATTAATGCCCAAATGGTTTTACCTTCATACTGCATTGGAAAAAGATCCGGACATTCCCATACACCTCCATGAGCCCCCACATCTTCACCGAAGGAACTTTCCGCTATCCAATTTTTTAAGTCCTTGGAGGAGTAAAACAATATTTTGTTTTGGGCAGCAAGTGACATAATCCATTTTTTCTTCGGTGCATACCAGATTACTTTCGGATCACGGAAATCTTTGATACCCGGATTTTTGATCACCGGATTCTGATCATATTTTATCCAGGTTTTTCCATCATCTATACTATAAGCAAGACTTTGCGTTTGGAAATCTGTACGACCTGCTTTTTCCCCATCTGTATTATGTTGTGTAAAAACAGCGACCAAAGCTGTTTCTCCCGGTTGGGCAAAACCCGCAGTATTATTACTATCTACCACCGCACTACCTGAAAAAATAGTACCCAAACTATCCGGAAATAAAGCAATAGGCTCGTGTCGCCATTCTATTAGGTCTTTACTGGTGGCATGCCCCCAATGCATAGGACCCCAAACAGATGAATCCGGATTGTGTTGGTAAAAAAGGTGATACACTCCTTTATGATACACCATCCCATTGGGATCATTCATCCATGCCTTTGGTGGAGTAAAATGAATATCAGGACGATACAACTCTTCTTCTGTCATGGATTTTTTCTCTTGACAGGAAAAACAATAAAACAGTATCAAGTAGTATACAGCTTTTTTCATACGATAAGAATGAATGACTTGAAATTACCGATTTCCTTTTCATTCTCCTACTACCAAAACTTTGCATACAACGCTATCACAATCATCAACAACATCGTGATCATAGCGATACTGGACGGTTTTAGTTTGAACATACTACGATCAATATCAAATGCTTTTGGATTTACTTTCGGTCCACCTAAACTAATCAGCACCATGATCAATACCGTGAAGAAGAAAGTCCAACCCATATTCACCATAAAAGGAATTTCATATTGCCCGGCAGCATTGATATAGGCAGTATACAAAATGGTTTCAGAACCAAACCAAGATGGTGCATAATTATTGAAGACCACCGATAAAATAAAGCCGGATAATACACCAGCCACAGCAGCGGCCCCCGTGGTTCTTTTCCAGAACATACCCAGCAGGAACATGGCGAATACACCCGGACTAATAAAGCCTGTATATTTTTGAATAAAAGTATATCCACCTTCACCACCGATGCCTAGCAAATCTTCCCAGGTACAGAACACAGCAATGAGCATGGCAACAAAAATGGAGATGCGACCTATTCTCACCAATTTGGCTTCATCTGCTTTTGTATCAAAATATTTCTGGTAGATATCCAAGGTGAAGATGGTAGAGATGCTATTCGCTTTACCTGCCAATGAAGCAACAATAGCCGCTGTTAATGCCGCAACAGATAAGCCTTTCATACCAACAGGTAATAAACTTAAAACAGCTGCATAGGCACCATCTTTTTTACCATCGAAAACGGATGCATCAAAATATCCATTTTGATATAAAACAAAAGCAGCAATACCGGGTAACATCACAATCACCGGCATAAATATTTTTATGAATCCGGCAAATAAAATTCCGTTACGTGCCGTTTGCAGATCTGCTCCTAATGCGCGTTGTGTAATGTATTGATTACAGCCCCAGTAATTCAGGTTGGATATCCATTGTCCGGCGAAATACATGGTGATACCCGGCAATGCAATATATTTTTGTACATATTCAGCGCTACTGGCTGCTGTGGGTTTATCAAAAATCATATGAAAATGATCGGGAGCTTCTTTCATCAATGCACCCAATCCGCTGATCGCACTGTTGCCTTTATTTACTACTTCATCCACTGCTACGAGTGATAAATAAACAGCTACACCTCCGCCGATCAGCAGTACAGCCACCTGTATCACATCAGTATATCCGATCACTTTCATTCCGCCGATGGTGATACAGAATGCAAATAATGCCAGCACAATTAAAATGATGTGAAAGAATTCATTTCCGATCAATCCACTAATAGCTTTAGAGCCTAAGTATAAAATGGAAGTAAGGTTGACGAAAATGTATAAGAACAGCCAGAACACAGCCATGATCACAGAAACGGTTTCATTGTAGCGTTGCTTCAGGAATTGTGGCATGGTATAAATCTTATTCTTGAGATATACCGGAATGAACCAAATAGCAACAATGATAAGTGCAACAGCCGCAATCCATTCATAAGCAGCCACTGCAATACCTGCGAAGAAACCTTCTCCACTCATCCCCACAAAATGTTCTGCAGATATATTAGAGGCAATAAGAGAAGCTCCAATGGCCCACCAAGTTAGAGAGCCTTCTGCCAAAAAATAATCTTTGGTGCTGGCGGTTGTTGATTTTTTTCTGCGGTACACCCATATGCCGTAAGTGACTACAATGATAAAATAAGCAAGAATGACAATGATATCAGTTAGTTGGAGCTGGTTATTCATGTATCTAATTTAGGGAATTAGGATACATGAGAGATATAAAGAATAAAGATTCTGCTACTTCCCAATACAAAACTTACTAAATATAAAATCCAACTGATCTTCATTGGTAATCTCTCCGGTGATGAGTCCAAGATAGTGTAAACATTGACGAATATCCAATGCCAACAGATCGCCGGGTATTTGGCTATCGATTCCGGATTGCACTTCTTCAAGTGATTGGGAAAGTTTCAACAAAGCATCATGATGGCGTGCATTGGTGACAATCGTTGCCTCCGTATTCACATCACCACTAATCGCTTTTTGTGTGAGCGCCTGTTTGAGAATATCAATACCCGTCATAGATTTTGCAGAGATGAATATGGCTGATGGCAGATGGGTGATGGCATTTACCTTACTAACCTCAGCTGTATCGATTTTATTAGCCACCAGTAAGTATTGAATATGTTTGTCTTTAAGACTTTGTTCAAATGCTTGTAATTCTTCTACAGCAGTATTATTGATGTCAAAGAGATACAATACAATATCTGAAGCATTCATTTTCTCCAGACTTTTCTCTACACCAATTTGTTCGATTACATCTGTTGTATGCTCTCTGATACCTGCAGTATCTACCAAACGAAACAGAATACCATTGATATTGATGACTTCTTCAATCGTATCTCTTGTTGTACCTGCTATATCACTTACGATCGCTCTGTTTTCATTGAGTAATACATTCAGCAAAGTAGATTTACCCGCATTGGGTTTACCAATAATGGCTACTTGCACGCCATTTCGTATCACATTCCCCAGAGAGAATGATCGAATGAGTTGTTGTGTAGAATGATGGAGTTCTGCGATGAGCGCTTTTAATTCTTTTCTGTCTGCAAACTCTACATCTTCCTGAGAAAAATCCAGTTCCAACTCAATCATAGCAGAAAAGCGAATCAGTTGTTCTCGTAACTGTTTGAGATCCGAAGAAAATCCACCCCGCATATTATTCAATGCCGTTTTTCTGCTGGCTTCTGTATTACTGGCAATCAAATCAGCCACCGATTCCGCTTGTGCCAGATCCAGCTTCCCATTGAGAAAAGCACGTTGTGTAAATTCACCTGGCTTGGCCAATCTCGCTCCTCGTTTGGTGATAGCCCCAATCACTTGCTCCTGAATAAAGGGTGAACCATGACAACTAATCTCAATCACATCTTCGCCTGTATAAGATTTCGGACCTTTAAAGAGAGCGAGTACTACTTCATCTAATACCTGATCCCCATCTTTCAAATAACCCACGTGTAAAGTATGTGAGGCTTGTGCAGACAAATCTTTAGAAGGAAATAATGTATTCAGAATCGGAAACGTATTTTTTCCACTCACCCTGATCACTCCAATCGCACCAATACCCTGCGGCGTAGCCAATGCAACAATCGTATCATCCCAGCCTGACAGGTGTATGGACATGTGTGGAGTTTTGGCAAAGATAGGATGGATGAGAAGGTAAAAGTCAAAAGTAAAAAGTCAAAATATGGTATACACCACCAATAAAAGGGATTTCCTTTCTGATTTTTGACTTTTCACTTTTGACTTTTGACTTATCCTCATTGCTCTGTCACTCTAAACGTAATTGCCTGCTTATGTCTGTATACTACGAGTTTACCATTTTGATTAGCAGGAATCCAGTTAGGTCCTTTTTTAATCACTCGTATGGCTTCTTCTTTGGTACCATAACCGGGATCATTCTCTGCTTTTACATCACTTACTTTTCCATCTTTGTCTACAATAAATGTTACGATCACCGTGTATTGACTGGGGGGCGCCCCATTTTCAATTGGAATATCTCTGTTTAAATTCCTTTCCAGATAGCGAGTCCAGCCTTGTATTCCGTCTGGAAATTGAGCGGGTATTTGAACAGAAACAAAGTCATTGGTAAGTGCGTCTTCATTGGATTCTTTCAGCTTTACAACATCTGTTGATTTTTCAACCGGTGGCGCAACAATACCCAGGTCTTCTGCACCTTCAATTTTTTGTAAGCCTATTTTTACAGATTCATATTCTTCTACTGCGAGCATTACTTCATCTTCTTTTACTAATTCATCTTTCACAATCTTGGGGTCTGTCAATATTTCTTGCGCTATTTTCGGTTTTTCAATTTCTGGTTCAGGAGGCTTTACTTCTTCAACAGGGTGTTCTTCTACTTTACTCAATTCGAATTCTCCCACTACATACATCCTTTCATTTTTATCTGTTTTATTTTTTGCAAGAATAGAGCCTACTGTGAAAAGCAGACACACCATAAACATCAATGATAGTGCTAGTTTCATGCGTTTGTTATAAGTCATGCGCAATTCATAAGCACCATACGCTTTGTTACGATTGGCGAATAAAATATCTAGGATATCGTTTCGCGAAGTGAATTTCTTTTCCATGGCGTTGGGTTTATTAATGAGATACGCAAGGAGAGAAATTCCATACGTGAAAGGTGAAAAGTGAAACGTGAAAGAAATACCCATTGACAATACCTGATGATTTTCCTCTGTGTAACTCTGTGCTAAACTCTTTTACCTCTGTGGTAAAACAATCACAGAGTTGCACAGAGTACGGCGCAGAGTTACACAGAGGGATGAAATAGTACGCGTCATTTTCACTTTTCACCTTTCACCTTTCACAAAAAAAGCCATCCCGCCTGAGGCGGGATGGCTTTTAAAAAATTATCAGTTAAAAGATTACTCTTCTGATACCATGAATGTGATACTTTGTTTGTGACGATAGATTACGTTACGTCCGTTTTGAACGGCAGGTTTCCAGTTAGGTCCTCTTTTGATAACGCGTACTGCTTCGTCTTTGGTTCCGTATCCGGGATCGTTCTCAGCTTTTACTTCACTGATACCACCCGTTTTATCCACGATGAATGAAACGATCACTGTGTATTTACCTGGAGGTGCTCCATTTTCAACAGGAAGATCTCTGTTCAGGTTACGCTCGAGGTATTTGGTCCAAGCAGGTAAACCACCGGGGAATTCTGCAGGGATTTGTACCACAGTAAATACCTTATCGTAATCTTCTTCTTGTTTGGGAGCTTCTACCACACCGGTACCTTTTACTTCTACGGGAGGGGCAACGATACCTTCATCTTTGATACCTTCCTGATTGATGGTACCGATCTTGGTATCTTCCAGTTTTTCCACTTCCTTGATCTCTTCTTCAGGCTTCACTTCTTCATCCTTCACAATTTTGGGAGGGGTGAATTTAGTGATCTCCACTTTAGGTGGCTCCTGTTTAGGAGGTGGAGGCGGAGGTGGAGGTTCGGGTTTTTTATCTTCCTGCTTAACATCTTCCAAGCTCACATCTTCAACGAAAATCTGTGTCTTGTCCTTGTCACCGGAATTAGCAACCAATGAACCTACGAGGAAAAGCAGACACACCAATACAGTACCTATGATTGCGTAAGTGATACGCTTGTTGTAGGTTCTGCGGAGTTGGTACGCGCCGTACTCTTTGTTTCTACCCTCGAAAACGATATCAAGGATATCCGCGGTTAAAATTTTATTTACGTCCATTGTTAGGTCTTTAAATAGTATGATTCATTGTGTGGTTTTTTTCCACAAGTGAAAATCCAATTAGTTGGAAGCAGAAGCTGCACCGGCAGCATCTGATAATTTAACCAATTGCTCTTCAACGGGTGAAATATCCACAAGCGCATAACGCTTTAATACATTGATGGTCATTTCATCCAGAATATCCACCACATTTTTATAAGTGCTTTCAGATGAAGGCTTCAATACTACCACCAGGTCTTTCTCATTGGTACGCGCTTTTTTCTCCAGCAGTACGGTACGAATTTCCTTGAAAGTAGATGATTTGAAATTAGAACCATCGGGTGCCAACTGACCTTCGTAGTAGAAAACGTTATTGTCTTTTCCTAACAGAAGGGTAATAACACCTGATTCTTTCGCCTTATTCTGATCCTCCGGATTATCCGCATCTTTTGGCAAAAAGAGCTTCATAGCCGTAGGTTGACTCATCGTTGTGGTGAAGATAAAGAATGTAATGAGTAGAAAGCCCAGGTCTACCATGGGCGTCAAGTCAACACGGGTTGAAAGTTTCTTCCCTTTTTTGACCCCGGGGCCCTTTTTGTGGCCCCCGCTACTCGAGGTATCCATTTCTGCCATAACGGTAGAATTTAGTTTTCGTGAGTATTTTGTTTACTGTTTCAACAGTGCTTATTCTTCTCTTTTTTCACCTGCCATGGTTTTCTTCCACAGTTCGGTACCGGCCGGTACACTCTCAGGATTGGTGATCATCTGAAACTTCAGTTCATCATTTTTCTTGAAAGCGTCGATAACGGCTTTGAATGCAGGGTACTTGGCAGCATTATCGCCTTTCACCAGCAGGTTCATCTTAGAACCCAAGTAAGCATCTTTGATAGCTCTCATCCAGGTATTCATCTGATTGTCGGTTGAATCCAACACAGGAATTCCGGGGAGTTTATCACCTTTACGCTGTTCTTCGGGTAAAGAGAGAAAAGAAGCCATACTGCTGAACGGAGCACCATAGAAACCCGCCTTTTTAAACGCTGCAACATTCATGTTGAGGTTCAGGTTGGTATTCAGATAGGTACATACCGCTTCTTTCTTTTGTTCATCATCCATCGTAATAAATACCTTACCATCCTTGTCGATCGTAATCATTACAATGTCCTTATCGGGAGCTACTTTGGCGGCCACAGAGTTAGGTGTGGTTACCGCAATAGCTTCAGCCGGTTTGAACTTTGTAGTTAAGATAAAGAACGACAACAGGAGAAAGGCCACATCGCACATGGCTGTCATGTCGATATTGGTACTTTTACGAGGTAATTTGGCTCTTCCCATTGTTAATTATTTATATGCATTCACTAATTAGATTCAAAACATTTGATTTTCCATACAAACAATCAACGATTATTTGTAGTTAGCAGCAAAGCTTTGAGTTAAAGTGAATCCAGACTCATCGATACCATAAGTGATACCATCGATACGTGTAGTAAATACGTTATACATCACGATCGCGATAGCAGAAGTACCGATACCCAGTGCTGTATTATACAAGGCCTCAGAGATACCTTGAGACAGTTCACGAGCAGCTTCTCCACCACCTTCATCACCTAATTTAGAGAATGAACGGATCATACCCAATACGGTACCGAACAGACCCAGTAGGGTTGCTACAGAAGCAATGGTAGACAGGAATACGAGATTCTTCTCCAACATCGGTAATTCCAATGCAGTAGCTTCTTCGATTTCTTTTTGGATATTCAATACTTTCTGCTCAGTAGCGAGTTCAGTATTAGTGATCATTTCTTTATACTTACGCAGACCTGCTTTCATTACATTACCTACAGATCCTTTTTGCTTATCGCACTCAGCCAAAGCCTTATCTACTTCTTTATTAGCTAAGTGAAACTGTACTTTGCGGATGAACTCAGCGATATTACCAGCACCAGTAGCTTTAGATACTGTCAATAATCTTTCAATACTGAAAGTAACTGCAGTCAAGAAAGTACCAATCAGGATAGGTACTACGATACCACCTTCATACATTTTGGTGAAAGTACCTTTAGGTCCTTGGTGTGCTGGCCAGAACCAATGGCTTGGATCAGGATCTGGATTTGTAAAGTTACCTGCACTACCTAATACTACGCGCCAGATAAAATAACCGCCCAAGATACATAAGAGGGGGGCAAGTGTTGCAACTAAATTACTGCTCTTCTTTGGTTGAACAGACGTTGTGCTTTTTGCAGCTGTTGCAGTTGGTTTTGTCTCAGCCATGATTCGATTGATTTTTGTTTTTTAAAATAACAGTTGATTTAAAAAATTCCTCGCAATGCTAATGAAAAATCTTTGAAGTCACTCAAACACCGTTTCATCAGTCCGAAAGGGGTTACAAAATAGGTAATTTCCTGAAAGCGACAAATTTGATTCAGCAAAAAACCGCATTTATCCGCTATTTCAGGGGTGGCAAGATAAGAGGAATACAAATACCCTCAAGACCTTTTCACCGACCCAAATTAAAGATTTTACCATTCATACAACACTATCCTAAAAAAAATTGTTGATTCCTTTACCACCCTATCTTTAACGATTATTCAAAACCATTTTACACTGAAACAATGAGAAATTATTTTATCGCAGCAGCAATGCTGGCAGCGACCGTGTCGTCAGCGCAGAACCGGGATACGACCCGACCTGCAGGTGCACCTCAGTTGAACAATCTTCAAGCCCCCGGTGGCTTTCCAGGCGCTCAGCGTCAGGGACCCCGTTCTTACAAGGACGTAATTACCAATAAAGCCATCTCTCAGAAAGGGATGATTACGGTACATAAGGTAGAAGACAAATACTACTTTGAAGTGCCCAATACTATTTTGGGTCGTGAGATCCTGGCTGTAACTCGTTATATTAAAGTACCTGCTATTTCAGGAAGCGGAAGAGGTGCTTATGGCGGAGAAGTAGCGAATCAGCAAACCCTCGCTTTTGAAAAAGGACCAAGCAATAATGTTTTCCTGCGCACCATCACCCTGGTAAATGCTGCTGATCCTAAAGATGATATCTATCAAGCCGTTACCAACTCTAACCTGAATGCCATTGCAGCTGCCTTCCCCATCGCAGCATTTGGTAAAGACAGTGCTTCAGTTGTATTGGATGTAACTGATTACTTTAAAGGCGATAACCAAGTAGTAAGTATCAACGCTGGCATTAAGCGTTCATTGGGTTTAGGTCCGATTGCTGCTGACAGATCCTTTATTCAAAAGATCAGCACTTATCCTATCAATACTGAGATCAGAAGCGTTAAAACATTTAATGCTGCCGGAGCCGCTGCTCCTGCTGGTTTTGGTGGACAAGGTGGTGGTGCTACTATTCCTGCTGCCAATGCCGCAGGTGCAGTGACCATTGAACTGAATACTTCCATGTTACTGTTGCCTGAAAAACCAATGACTCCGAGAATCGCTGATAAGCGCGTAGGTTTCTTCACAGATGATTATGTACTTTTTGGTGATAATCAACAAAAAGTTGAAAACAAAGAATTTGCTGTTCGTTGGAGATTGGAACCAAAAGATGAAGATGTTGAAAAATGGAAAAAAGGTGAACTTGTTGAGCCTAAAAAACCAATTATCTATTATATCGATCCTGCTACTCCTAAGCAGTGGAGAAAACACCTGATCCTGGGTGTAAACGATTGGCAAAAAGCTTTTGAAAAAGCCGGTTTCAAAAATGCTATCATGGGTAAAGAGTGGCCAGAAAACGACACTACCATGAGTCTGGAAGATGCCCGTTATTCTGTGATCCGCTATTTCGCATCTCCTGTTGAGAATGCTTATGGTCCGAATGTACACGATCCTAGAAGTGGTGAGATCCTGGAAAGTCATATCGGTTGGTACCATAACGTAATGAAACTGGTACATGACTGGTACATGGTGCAAGCTGCCGCTACAGACCCTCGTGCCCGCAGCATGAAGTTTGATGATGACCTAATGGGTGATCTGATTCGCTTTGTGTCTTCTCACGAAGTTGGACATACCCTTGGTTTGCGTCACAACATGGGTAGCAGTAGTAAGACTCCGGTTGAAAAACTGCGTGACAAAGCTTGGGTAGAAGCCAATGGACATACCGCTTCTATCATGGACTATGCTCGTTTCAACTATGTAGCACAACCTGAAGACAATATCAGCAAAGCAGGTTTATATCCTCGTATTGGTGATTATGACCAGTGGGCAATTCGTTGGGGTTATGGATATATTGCCGGTAACAATGAGGAAGAAGTAAAGAAAAACAGCAGCAAGCTGATTACTGAAACGCTGAAAGCCAATCCACGTACATGGTTTGGTACTTATGAGTCAGGTAACCAAGCTGATCCTAGAAGTCAGAGCGAAGACCTGAGTGATAATGCTGTGAAAGCAAGTGATTATGGTATCAAAAACTTACAACGCTTATTGGCCGGCTTACCTGAGTGGACCAAAGAAGAAGGTGATCTGAATACGAATATTGCTACTATGTACGGACAGTTACTCGGTCAGTACCGTCGTTACATCGGACATGTTACTCGTAACATTGGTGGCGTTTATGAAACTTTTAAAGTGGCTGAACAAGATGAACCCGTATATGAAGTAACACCCAAAGCTATGCAGCGTGATGCATTGGGCTATTTGAATCGTCAAGTATTCCAAACGCCAACATGGTTGATTGATAAAAAGATATGGAACAAGATTAATCCTCCGGGAACTGCTGATCCATTGGCTTCAGCTCAGGAAGGTGCATTGGCAGGATTGCTGACACTTGACAGATTGAACCGTATGCAATATTGCGCTGATCGTTTTGGTGCAGATAAAGCATACAGTGCATTGGAAATGATGAATGATCTTCAGTCTGACTTGTTCAGTGAACTGAAATCCAATAAAGCGATTGATAACTATCGCAGAATGTTGCAGAAAAGCTATGTTGACAAACTGAATTCACTTTTGAATCCTCCAACAACTACCATCACGGTCTCATTTGGTGGTGGCGGATTCAACAATCCTTATGCATCTGGCGCGAACAGCCGTAGCGATGTATACAGTATTGCTCGTGCACAATTGACCCAGTTGCGTTCACAAGTGATTGCAGCTGCTGCTACTAATCCTGACAGAATGAGTAAGATTCATTTACAGGACTTAGCTGAAAAAATCAAAAGAGCATTGGATCCTAAATAAATGACTTTCTATCTTTTAAAAGGCGCAGTAACTCAATACTGCGCCTTTTTTAATTTGATCCGCCTCAGGCGGATGGCAATTTGAAAATGTTAAAATGATAGCACCCTTTGGCTGCGTCAAAAAGCCTCTTACGTTATTCCATTTTCAAATTATCTCATTTTTAAATTGTACAATTTTCGCCATAGAAGTTCTTAGAATAAATTATCTTATATTGTGTAAAACCATTCTCATGCTGGAACCATGGCGCACCGGTAAGGTGATCAAAATAGAAGATGCAACTGCATCTACCCGTCGCTTTTGGATTGAAATTCCGGAATTGACCTCTTTTGACTTCAAACCCGGACAATTTATTACCCTTGATCTTCCCATACATGAGAAGAAGAATAAACGCTGGCGCAGTTATTCCATCGCCTCTGCTCCGGATGGTACTAATATTGTTGAGTTGGTCATTGTTCTATTGGAAGATGGTGCAGGTACTAACTATCTTTTTAAAGAAGTAAAAGAAGGCACAGAATTAACCCTTCGTGGACCACAGGGTGTATTTACTTTACCGGAACATTTGGATAAAGATCTGTTTTTGATATGTACCGGAACCGGTATTGCACCATTCCGTTCTATGGCACATCATATTCATCGGCATAAAATTCCACATCAGAACATTCATATTATTTTCGGTTGTCGTAAAAATGGAGACTGTTTGTATGGACCTGAGTTGAAACAACTGGAAAAAGATGAACCGGGTTTTTATTATCATCCTGTTTTCTCTCGTGAAGAATCTGTACCTGAAGGTGCTCACAAAGGTTATGTACATGGTGTGTATGAAGAATTGCTTCGTATCCAAAAAACACCTGCTTATTTCTACCTCTGCGGTTGGAAAAACATGATTGATGAAGCCAAACAGCGCATTATTGCTTTAGGATATGATAAAAAAGATATCCATCTGGAGTTATACGGTTAGCGCTATTGATTAGTGCTGATTTTTTGCTGCAATGGTTATAAAATAATCAAAGATTGGCTCCCTTTTGTAAAGCATATCATTCAACACTTTCATTCCTCTTTTTGTAAGTTTTTGATTGTACTCAGCAAGGTTCAATTGAACAGGATGTAACATATCTCCGGGTAAAAGTTGAAATATTTTTTTGAGAACATTACTGCGATGGCAATCCACAGAAATAACCATCACGCCCCCGGGCTTTAAAGCAGCTACTAAACGATCATAACAAAGTTCAATATCATTGACATGATTGATAGCATTTATGCAAAAGATGATATCAAATGTTTCTTTCTGTTGAAAGGTTTCCAAAGGCTGATGTAAAAAATTAACCCATGGATAATCAGACGCATTGAAATGAGGTAATTCAGCATACTTATGCAACAATGGATCAACAGCAGTTACATGATTTCCTTTCAATACCATAAAAATGCCCGCCGGACCACAACCTGCGTCCAAGATCTGTTGTTGGCCTTGAACGGTTAAGAAAGGCGCTATACTTTTTAAAATTGCATCCCAATACGCGCTTTTACTTGTCAGGTATTCCTCTACATTTTTAGTCCGCAGATATTTTTGCCACCATTTATATTCCAGTTTCTGTGCAATCTTCCACTTAAGATTCGATTTTTCCATGCAGAAAGATTACGTTAAAGCTGTTAAAACCAATGATTTTACTTCGCTCAAATGAACTCTCTCTTGTTTCATGCTGTCACGATGACGAATCGTTACTGTTCCATCTTCTTTTGTTTGATGATCGATGGTGACGCAGAAAGGTGTACCGATGGCATCTTGTCTGCGATAGCGTTTACCGATGGCATCTTTCTCCTCATAAAAACATTTGAAATGAGGCTTGCACTCATCCAGCAATTGCTTAGCAATCTCAGGTAATCCCTCTTTTTTCATCAATGGTAATATCGCCAATTTATTCGGCGCAATCTTAGCAGGTATACGCATCACAACCCTACTGTCTGAAGTACCATCTTCTTTGGTAATGGTTTCTTCTTCGTAAGCATGGCTCAATACCAGTAAGAACATACGATCTAGTCCAATAGAAGTTTCTACTACATAAGGAATATAGTTGCCGTAAGGCTTTCCGGTTGAAGGGTCTACATCCGCATCAAAATACTGTTGTTTCTTTTTGCTGTATTCCTGATGGCTCTTTAGGTCAAAATCTGTTCTGCTATGAATACCTTCAACTTCTTTGAATCCAAATGGAAATTCATATTCAATATCCAATGCTGCATCTGCATAGTGCGCCAATTTCACATGATCATGGTAACGATATTTTTCCGCAGGAATTCCCAAACTGGTATGCCATTTCAGTCGCGCTTCTTTCCAATAGTTATACCATTCCATTTGTGTACCCGGACGAACAAAAAACTGCATTTCCATCTGCTCAAATTCGCGCATTCGGAAAATGAATTGTCTGGCAACAATTTCGTTACGAAATGCTTTACCGGTTTGTGCAATACCAAACGGTATTTTCATGCGGGCAGTTTTCTGCACATTCAAAAAATTCACAAAAATACCTTGTGCTGTTTCCGGACGCAAGTAAATGGTATCCGCATCTTCTGCTACAGAACCTAATTGCGTTGAGAACATAAGGTTGAATTGGCGAATATCTGTCCAGTTAGCAGTACCACTCACGCTACAAACAATCTTTTGATCATTCATGAGTTGTTTCAACCCTGTAAAATCTTCTGCCGCCAATAAACGATCCATTTCTCCCAATAAAGCATCTGCTTCATTGGCTTGTCCGCTTTCTCTTAACTGATCTGCTTTTGCTTCCAACAAATGATCAACACGGTATCTTTTCTTACTGTCTTTATTATCGATCATCGGATCACTGAAATTATCTACGTGACCGCTGGCTTTCCATGTCGTAGGATGCATAAAGATGGCAGCATCAATACCCACGATATTATCATGCATTTGGGTCATGCTTCTCCACCAATAATCACGGATATTCTTTTTCAATTCGCTTCCATAAGGACCATAATCATATACGGCACTTAAACCGTCATAAATCTCACTACTCGGAAATACGAATCCATACTCTTTAGCATGGGAAATAATAGCCTGAAAACGATTGTCTTGCTGTATGCTCATAACGCGGCAAAAGTAAGAGTTTTTGAGTGAAGCCGTGAGCTAGAAGCTACTAGCTGCTAGCCGCTAGCTTCTAGCTTTTGACTTGTAGGCGAGGAGCTATAGAAAATTATTCATTACTTAAACGTAGAAGCTAGCGGCTAGCAGCTAGTAGCTTTTCTCCCTTTCCTCACTTTTTTTCGCCTTAATCGCTGAAAACCTATAGTTTTAATGCGCTCAAAAAAATATCACATGCTTAGAAACAGATGTTTTAGACTCTTATTGTTGTTAATGCCTGCATTTGGCTGGGCACAGCAAACAACAGAGTATCCGAATGATTATTTAAGCCCTGAGTTCCATGCCGGTCGTCGTGCTGCATTCAGGGAAATGATGCCCAACAATTCAGTGGGTGTTTTCTTTGCTTCGCAGGTAAGGGTAAGAAATAATGACGTGGATTACCAATATGCGCAAAGCAAGAATTTTTATTATTTCACGGGACTGGAAGAGCCGAACGCGCTACTTCTGCTCTTTAAACAACCTGTGACCATCTTGGGTGCTACCGGTACCGAATTCATTTTCGTACAAAATCGTGACCCGCTAAGAGAACTTTGGACTGGTAAAATTCTAGGGGTTGATGGCGTGAAGAACAAATATAAAATCGCTAATGTATTTACCAATGACAAATTCACTGCCAATACATTTGATTTCAATACGGTTGACTCTGTTTTAACGGCTTTCCGTGGGGAAGATATTTTCTCGAAATATAAAAGAAGCCCCGATCCTTTGTCTCGTATGGCCGGTATCGTCGACAGCTTGATCATTTTGCATAACAAGCCAATTGCCGGACGTACTACTAATGTAATTCTCACTTCTTTAAGAGGCATCAAACAACCGGAAGAAATTGCATTGTTGGAGAAAGCCGCAAAGATGAGTTGTGAAGGTCACAATGATGTGATACGTGCTATCAAACCCGGTATGACTGAATACCAAGCGCAGGCCATTATGGAATACCATTTCAAAAAGAATGGCTCTGAATATCCGGGATATCCGAGTATTAATGGCTCTTCAGAAAACGCCTGTGTTCTTCATTATATTACCAATCTGCGTTTGATGAAAGATGGCGATTTGTTATTGAGTGATTGCGCCGCTGAATACCATGGCTATACTGCTGATGTAACCAGAACTATTCCTGTGAATGGCAAATTCACACCGGAACAAAAAATCATTTATGAATTGGTGCTGGAAGCACAAGACTCCGGTATTGCTGCTTGTAAACCCGGAAACCCTTACAATGGTGTTGATGCGGCTGCTCGTCGTGTTATCAACCGTGGATTGATCAAATTGGGTATTGCAGCTAATGAACAGGAAGCTCGTCAGTATTTTCCGCACGGCACATCTCATCATCTCGGACTGGATGTACACGATATGGGAACTACCGGACCTCGTCCTTTACAAGAAGGAATGTTTTTAACGGTTGAACCCGGTATCTATATTCCACCCGGAAGTAAGTGCGATAAAAAATGGTGGAGTATTGGAGTTCGTATTGAAGATGATATCCTGATCACCAAAGATGGAAATCGAAATCTCTCCGCATCTTCTCCACGAACAGTTGCTGAGATCGAGAAGATGGCTAAGCAGAAGAGTATCTTTGACAAATAAATCTGGAAGAGCTCAAGACACAAGAGTCAAGACACAAGAAAGGCACAGGGTTCAAGCATCAATCTTGAATTTTGTGCCTTTTTTCTTATTTAGATCTTGAAATTTTCTTGCAGCTTGTGGCTTACAACTTGTGCCTTACTTGTATCCTGTTCCTTGATCCTTGAATCTTCTATAAAAGTTTTTCATTATTCTTATGCCTGTCTTGGTCTCTCCAATTTTTCTTGGCAAAGTTTTTTTCCAATGCTTCTGTTAGGTTAACTCCTGTTTGATTGGCTAAACAGATCAATACCCACAATACATCAGCCATCTCATCTGACAATTCTTTCCCTTTATCAGATTCTTTGAATGATTGTTCTCCATAAGTTCGAACCATCAAGCGACTCAATTCCCCTACTTCTTCCATTAAAATACCCAGATTTGTGAGCTCATTAAAATATCTAACACCGGTTGTATTGATCCAAGTATCCACCTGATTTTGTGCTTCCTGAATAGTCATAATGCAATATTTTATGTTCGAAGATCAGCATTGTCATGCATATTATTGAAAGAAAGCTAACATGGAAATGTATGTATTCTAAACTTCTGAACCAATGGGCTCTATGGTAAAATGGAATACAGCCCCTTGCCCATTTTCTGACTCCACCCAAATTCGTTCTTGTAGACTATCCATTACTTTTTTAACAATAGCCAATCCCATCCCTGTTCCTCCGTACTCATGTTTTGAATGCAACCTTTCAAATAACACAAATATTTTATCAAAATATGCAGGTTCAATTCCAATACCATTGTCTTGTACAGAAATAACCCATGCTTTGTTTTTCCAAATCGCTGAGACAGTGATATCCGGTTTCCTATCGGGATGACTATATTTTAAAGCATTACTGATCAAATTTTGAAGTACCTGAAAAAGAGGTGCCCGATAATGATGGATCACCGGTAAATCTTGATAATGTATGGATGCAGATTTTTCTTCAATGGTCTTACTATGCAAAATGCAAATCTCGTCCATTAGTAAACCGATATCTACAAATTCAGGTTTGAACTGAGTCTGATCAATACGGGAATACTCGAGCAGATCCAGTATGATCTGCCTCATACGTTTAGCACCATCACTGGCAAAATATATATACTGACGTCCTTTATCATCAAGTAGATCACCATACTTTTTTTCGATTTGTCCTAAGAAACTCGTGATCATACGAAGAGGTTCTTGCAGATCATGTGATGCTATAAATGCAAACTGCTCCAGCTCCTGATTTTTTACTTTCAGGTCTTCTAAGGTTTTCTCTAACATTAAGTTTTGACGATCTCTCTCGATTCGCATCTCCTGCTCCATCCGCAAAGCCCGATCCAAACTGTTAAATACTCTTGGTATCAGTGCAGATGAAATAAATCCCAGAAAAATCAAATTGGCACATACGGCAAACCATTCAGAAACATTATGTGTAGGACTCTCTTTCCATGGAAGTATATTCATGGAAATTATGATTGCGGTTAGTAAACAAATTGCCAGATTGATAAAAGCAGGATAAAATGCGTATTGATTAGGGAAAATAAGAATACAAAAATAAGAGGCCGCCAACATATACAAGAGTCCGGGACCTGAAGTTCCAATCAACCAGACAAAAGTTACCGCAATAAAATAAACACAAAAAACAAATAAGGCTTTCCTTAACTGTAAGGATAAGGTCGGTAAAAAGCCAATAAGGAATATTAATAAAACAGCAAGCGTATCAATCAACACAAGTGAATATAAACCCAAATGCCAACTATAATAAACACCCGGGATGTATGCTATTAATGAGAGCGGTAAGGTATAGATAATCGCGTTGGCAAACAATCTTGTTTTCCAATAGTATATATCATTGATGGGTATCTGATCAAGACAAAAATTGTTTTTGATATGTTGTTTATAACGCTTCCAGATACCCATGACGATTATTTTGGAATCGTGAAATAAAAAGTACTCCCTTTACCTTCCTCTGACTCTAACCAGATTTTTCCGCCCAGATTTTCGAGGATTTTTTTTACGATTGCCAAGCCCATTCCGGTTCCTTCGTATTCATTCCTACTGTGTAGTCTTTGAAAAATTTCAAATACCTTTTCATGAAACTCTTCACTAATGCCAATTCCATTATCTGCAACACTAAATAAATAACAATGCTCCATTACTTCACTTTTTATCATGATCCTTGGCCTTTCATTATCTTTTGAATACTTCAGCGCGTTTCCGATTAAATTTTGAAATATTTGTGTCAACGGCACTTTATAAAACTGTATCACCGGAAGTTCGTCATAATGAATCGATGCATTTTTTTCGATCATACGTTGGCGCTGTAAAAGCTGTATTTCATCTATGATCTGATTTACTTCGATTGTTTCCAATATACTATCATGCTTACCTACCCTTGAATACTCGAGTAAATCAAGAATGATCTGTCGCATTCTTTTAGCACCGTCTACCGCATAATGTATGTACTGATTAGCCCTATCGTCAAGCTGATCATGATATTTTTTATGTAATTGGGTTAGAAAACTTGTGACCATTCTAAGCGGCTCTTGAAGATCATGCGATGCTACATATGCAAATTGTTCCAGTTCCGCATTTGAAACCGCTAAATCTTTTGCTTTTGCATCCAGTGATGTATTCAGTCGTCGCAAAGATTCTTCGTATTCTTTTCTATAAGTAATATCGCTCATGGCTCCAACTACTCGAACCGCCTTGAGTTGATCATCGCGAATAATTAATGCTTTATCCTGAACAAAAGCATAACTACCATTGGCTTTTTTATAGCGATATTCCATTTGCCATTTATAGATATTCGATGACTCAAGTGCAAGTTTAAAATGCTTTTTTACTAACTCTGCATCTTCTTCATGAATGAGTCCAGACCACTCCCGTAACATTGAATCATGCTGTACATTGGAAAGATCGTATCCAAAAAGTGTTTGGAACCCTTCTCCCAAATATGTTTGATCGGTTAATATATCCCAATCCCAAATAGCATCATTGGTGGCTTTGGTTACTTTTTCAAATCTTTCATTGGTACCCTTTATCTCAAGTTCAGCAACTTTTCTTTCATGTATATCCTGAAAACTTCCATAGATACGAGTGCATTTACCTTCTGAAATTTCCGCCTCTCCAATACAACGAATCCATCTTTGATTACCTTTTGCGGTTGTCAATAACAATTCTAGATCAAACTCTTTTCCATCGCTGATTAATAGGTCTATTGCATTTTGAATAAGCTGTTTACTTTTCTCGTCATAAAATTCAAAGCCTCCTGTTAAAGAAGGATTGTAATGATCATCTACTTCAAGTATTTGTCGGGTCATAGCAGACCAGTACATGTCATCATTCTGATCATTGATAAAACTTTTCTCCCAGCTACCAATTCTAGCCATTTGACTGGCTTTTTCAAGCAATTGTTCCAGTTGTTGTTTTTCAGTAACATCAGTGATAATAGAATCCCAAAGGATACTGCCGTCAGACAGTTTACGAGGAGAACCAAGACCTTCATGCCAGCTGATACTTCCATCAGGCTTACGGCTTCGCCACAAACAATACCATTGGCTTAATGTATTCGCTGATTCACGGATGGTTTCCATTACATGATCATAGTCACCCGTTGCTTTCATTTGCTGCCAAATCAGATCCGTATTAGCCATGCATTCTTCCGGTGAGTAACCCCAAAGATCTTCACCGCCCTTCGTTAAATTTATTACCCGATTAGTTCCATCCGGAAATAACTGAAACTGAAATATGGCGCCCGGAATATTATCGGCAGTATTTTGTAATCGTAGTTGTGCTATTTTTCTTTCATTGATATCCTGAAAGCTTCCAAATACCCTGATCACCTCTCCATCAAATATTTCTACTTCTCCAATTGCTCTTACCCAACATTCATTCCCTTTTGCAGTGATCAATGGCCGTTCAAAGTCAAAAGTTTCACCTTTTTGAATGGCGTTGAATAAAATAGATCGTACTTCCTCACGAATATCTTCACGATAGAAATCAACCCCATCTTCAATTGAGGGAACAAAATCGTCCGCTACTTCATGGATCATTCTTGTCATAGGCGACCAATACACAGTATTCCGCTTAACATCCACTTCCCAAGCACCAATTCTTGAAAGTTTGGTAGCATTATTCACCAATTGTTGTAATTCTCTATTCTCTGAAACATCCCTCAACGCGCCAATCATTCGTTTAGGAGAGCCATCGCTGTTGCGTATCAAATACCCAATCTGTTTGATATACGCATAAGCACCATCTGCTCTTTGTAGTCGACACTCAAAAGTCCAACTGTTACGTGATGGATCAGCAAGAAAAGCTTGTAATTCTTTTTGAGCAACTACAACATCATTGGGGTGTACCAGCTTTGCTAAATCATCCAAAGTAAAATTGCTGATGTTAACCTGATGACCAAAAATTCTGGTGAAACTTTCTCCCCAATAAAATTTTTCATTGGCAGGGTCCCAGTCGTAGATGGCATCATTGGCTGCTTTATTGATGTATTCATACCGTTCATTGCTCTCTTTCAAAGATTTTTCGAATTGTATCCTTTCTGTAATATCAATACCCATGCATTGGATCTCAAAAGGTTTTCCTTCAGCATCGGTAACACAGGTAAAATCCCAAAGTGTTGTAAGTACTGAACCATCTTCCAATGGTTTATCAAGTTCTACTTTGTAAACTGTTTCAGGTGTATGAATACATTTTTGGACAGCTTCAAAAACTTTTGGATGATCGTATGCACAAATAGAATCCAAACAACTTTTACCGAGGATGTTTCCATCAGGGTATAACCAGCCAAATGTTTCTTCAAATTTTTTATTGTAGTAACTGTATTTGCCTTCCATATCGGTGCGAATCACAAAATTGGTTTGTGAGTCATAGAAACCACGATAACGAGATTCACTGGCTTTTAGCTCGCCAAACAACTGTTCTTTATCTGTTACGTCTCTTGAATTCGCCACAATACCCATGATGGCCGGATCATCCAACAAATTGGTAACCACCGTTTCTATCCAACGCCATTCACCATCTTTATTTTTGAACCTAAAAGGCGGTATACTGATTCTTTTATCTGTAACAAGTCTGCCGAACTGCGAAATCACTTCTTCCTTATCATCCGGATGAATAAAATCAAATGCATTTTTTCCAATAAATTCTGAAGGTTCTATACCTAGAACCGAAACAGATGTTGGACTTACATAACTATAATTACCTGTGATATCGAGAATGCCAATTAAATCACTCCCATCCTGAATAAGCGACTTAAAGCGTTGCTCACTCAACTGTAACTGCGCGTCTGCTCTTTTTTGTTCGGTTACATCATGAATCAATACCAGTGCCGCCTTTCTCCCTTTAAAATCAAGGATATGGCCGGTAATCTCTACATCCATGATCTCTCCATTTTTCTTCAAATGACGCCAAGTATCTGCATGAAGGGATTTGCCATAATTGGTATAGATTTCTTCTGAAGAGGTTACCGATAAAATTCTATCGATATCTTCCGTTGGTCGAATATCTAAAATGGTCAATTGTAAAAATTCATCACGGGAATAGCCGTATTTCAATAATGCTGCATCATTACAATCTAATATCTGTCTTGTTTCAAAATCCCATATAAACATGGGAGCCGGATTGTTATCGAACAAATATTTATAGCGTTGTTCTGATACTAACAACTCCTCTTTCACCAGCTTTTCTGATGTTATATCAGCGGCTGTAATAAAAACACCAATTACTTCTTTATTGTTATCCAAAGCTGGTTTATAGCGAACTGAAAAGGTTTTATTAGATCCATCAATTGCATTAATATTGATTTCATTAACTAATTCAGCGCCGTTCAAAACCTGCTGACACATTTCCTTTAGTTGGGATTTTCGTTTGTCTTCTGTATATTCCAGAATAGATTTCCCTTTACGAACTGTAATACCTAAAAGATCTTTATATAAGGCATCAAAGCTTTTATTAAAAGTGATGATGTTTAAAGAAGTATCCAATAATAAAAAAGCTTCGTCTGTATTATTGATCATCTGACTTAACTCCAACATGGTTTTCTTCACCTTACTGAGATCTGTACCCACACCATAAATACAAGACTCCCCCATATAGGTAATTTGTCTGGCAGTATAATGCAAAGGGATAGCCCTTTTATTTTTGGCAATGAAAGAGGCTTCAATTTCTGTATAACCTTCCTTATAGGTTGATTCAATATTGGCCTTAATCAATGGCTTCACTTCATCACTGAAAAAATCAAGAGGACTCATCTTCGCTACTTCTTCATGGCTATATCCTGAAATATTTTCCAGCATTCTGTTCCATAAAATAAACTTCCCTTCAGCATTGAAAAGAAAGAAAACATTAGGCAGGTTATGTACTAATAACTCTGTTAATTGCTTTTCCTGTAACAATCGTTGCTGTACTTCTTTTTCTTTTGTAATATCTATCATCACGCCCCTTAGAATCGAAGGAATACCTTTCTTACACTCTATAGTTACCCGATCATGTATCCAGATTTCTTTTCCATTTTTGGCGATCATACGATACTCAAATACATGATCTCGTCCCGCTACTGTTTCACAATGGCATAGGTTCACGGCACCATCCCGATCATCAGGATGTATATGCTTCTGCCAGAAATCTTTTTGCGACATCCACTCATGAACAGTATATCCTAGAATTTTTTCTACCTGTGGACTGATATATGTAAACTCAAATGTTTGCGCATTTGCTTCCCAAAGAATTCCATCAATCTGTTGATTGATATTCTCTGCCAGTTGATATGATTGTTGTAGGGTTGTTAGATGATGAAAAGAACGATTCCTGAGTCTCAGTTTACCGGATATGATCTTTTCTACGGCTGCCGACATTTCATTTACCGGCAAGCACATATCCATAATGTTTGCTTCAGGTAATGCCAGCAACTCATCATTTACAAATCTTTCCTCTACAATTAAATGAGCAGCAAAATCTTCAAAAGATTCTAGATCATCTTTCAATAACTCTTTACAAAAAAGAATGATTTTGAGTAATCCATCTCCTTGATTCAGTAAACGGATCACATCCTTGTAATAGGATGGAATATTTTTTGATTCACGTATGGCAGCCATAAATGAAATACTTGGCTGCTCATCATCAATTACCAATATATCCCCTGAGTTTGGAATACTATCCGACTGTATAGATCGAAGCTTTAAAACATTATTTTTTTTAGCTATTGTGCTTAATTGTTTTTTCTGTGTGGATGAAAGTAGTCCACAAATGACAAAACAAATTTTACCGGGATCTGTAAAAGAACCAATCAATTGATCTAACGAAAGAGAATGATCGGGAATAATAAAAACAAGAACCGGCTTTTTAACAGCATCCTGGGCTAATTGGGTACCTGCAACTGTACTGCTTTTTTGCTTTTCACTCATAGACAAAGAATATAATCACGACTCGTAAAATCTGTTTTCCTTAGGTTTGATGCCAAATAATTGCCGAAGAAAAACAGTTTTTTGTTATGATACCCGTCATCGAGTATTTCACTACAAACAGATTGAGATTATACGACAACTTTCTCTTGTGAACGTATAAGTTAACAATAAAAAATCATAACAAAAAGTCATAATTGATTATTTCTGCCCGAAGAAGCCTTGTTGTTGATGTAGAAGCTTGAGTTTCATTACAGTAGCAATAGATAGTGCCCTTTGTTTGGCTAGTTCTGCTTTCTCTCCTTCAAACAATTCATCAACTGTTGATTGGAATAGTTTTACCCATTGTGTAAAATGTTTGTCTTCAAATGCTGATTTTTCATGCAAATGCTGGTGTATCGCTATGGCATTTGATTTATATTTTGCAGCACCAAAAAGCACCGTTTCCCAAAAATCAACAATCACTGGTAAATGCTTTTCTAAATCCATTTGAATCACTTGTGTGAAATAATGTCCAATAACTGCATCCGGAATCACTTTTGCATAAAAAGCACGCATCAATTGGTCAATATGATCTCTGTTCTCAATATCCATCACTCTTTATTTTTAGAGTCGATCACAATGGTTACCGGACCATCATTTAATAAAGATACTTTCATATCAGCCCCGAAAATGCCTGTTTGTATAGGCTTTCCAAGATCAACGGTTAGCTGTCGGATCATTTTCTCATACATCGGAATGGCAAATTCAGCCTTTGATGCTTTGATATAAGAAGGCCTGTTTCCCTTTTTGGTACTGGCATGCAATGTAAACTGACTCACCAATAAAATATCTCCTCCGATATCTTTTACAGAGAGGTTCATCACTCCATCCACATCATTGAATAAGCGAATATTAACAATCTTATTACTTAGCCACTCGATATCATCCTTGGTATCGGCATCCTCTACACCCATTAATACCAATAATCCATTGGCGATACTGCCTGTTATTCGTCCGTCGACGCTTACAGCAGCTTGACTTACCCTTTGAATTACTATTCGCATATTTCTTTAACCCTTTTTATCCGAACTTTAGTGCGATGAAGATAGATATAACCCCTGAAATAAAATTCCAGACGGCCAGAAGTGGCGGTAAAGGCGGACAAAACGTGAACAAGGTGGAAACCATGGTAGAAGGGCGTTGGGATATTCAATCGTCAGTATTTTTTACTGATGAACAAAAACAACTCATCAAAGAACGTTTGCAAAACAGGATCACCGATGAAGGATTTTTATTAGTAAAATCGCAATCAGAAAGAACACAGTTGGGAAACAAACAAGCAGTCATAAAAAAAATGATTCAATTGCTGACTACCTCACTGATCAAAAGAAAGATCAGAAAACCCACACAACCTACCAAAGCGTCAAAAGAAAAGCGAATAGAGTCTAAAAAGAAAAACACCCAAAATAAACAACAAAGAAGAAAAATTAATAAAAACGATTATCTCTAAGCCGTGAAGCCACTCCTATTCTTTTTATTGATATTGATGACATCATCTGTACAGTCACAAAAGACCCAACAGCTGATGATTCATTTTCAAAACCGATTTGGGGAAGCATTATTGGTACCTGAACAATCCTTTATAATGCATGGTGACACCATTACCATCAATCGTTTCAAATATTATATCTCTCACTTCGAATTAACCAATGAACAAGGAAATAAAATAACGCTTCCTGTTCAGTATTATTTGATTGATGCTGCGGACTCAGTTTCAGGAAACATTATATTGAATATCCCCATTGGGAAATACCGATCCATTCATTTTCTATTAGGAGTAGATAGTTTGCGCAATGTATCCGGAGTGCAATCCGGAGCATTGGATCCACTACATGGCATGTTCTGGACATGGAATAGCGGCTACATCATGGCAAAACTGGAAGGTACTGCTACGAGTTCTCAGATCGCAGGTAAACAATTCACATACCATATCGGTGGTTTCAGAGGTAATAACAAGACCGCCCGATCCATTACATTGCCTTTGAATACTGATGATTACAAAATTTCAATTATTGCAGATGCTAAAAAATGGTTTGAAGGACCATATCCATTAATGATTTCAAAAGAACCTGTTTGTCATAGTCCGGGTACACTCGCAGTAAGCATTGCGAAAAACTATGCTAACATGTTTTCAATTGTATCACAACAAAAATGAAGTACCGCAAAACGATAGGAGTTATTGCATTCATCTGCCTGATCTGCTGTAGCTGGATTACAGGCAATCACTATTTCAAACCTACACCTGTAAAGTTGATGGTACCAAAAGGGTGGCCTGAACCGGTCTATGATTTCAAATCAAATCCTTTGACAAAAGAAGGGATTGAATTAGGCAGGCAATTATTTTATGATACACGGTTAAGTAAAGATGGAACGATCTCCTGCGGCACTTGCCATCAACAATTTGGCGCCTTTAACACGTATGATCATAGTTTGAGTCATGGTTACAATAACTCACTCACCACACGCAACGCACCCGGACTCTTCAACTTGGCCTGGCAAAAAGAGTTTATGTGGGATGGTGGCATCAATCATCTAGATCTACAGCCACTAGCACCAATTACAGCCGAAAATGAAATGGCAGAGAGTATTCAAAATGTACTTTCAAAACTCCAAGCAGAAAAAGAATACCGAAGATTATTCAAAGCCGCTTTCGGTGATGAGAAGATCACCACAGAAAAATTAACCAAAGCCATCAGTCAGTTTGTACTCACTTTTATTAGTAGCAATAGCAAATATGATAGAGTGAAGCTAGGGGTGGATACTTTTATTCTACCTGAAAAATTGGGATATGACATCTTCAAAAAAAAGTGTGTGAGTTGCCACCCCGAACCGATGTTCACAGATTATAGCTATCGGAATATTGGTATGCCAATAGATCCATTTTTGAAAGATTGGGGAAGAATGAAAATCACCAATGATCCAACGGACTCGCTAAAATTCAAAGTACCCAGTTTAAGGAATGTCATGCTAAGTTTCCCTTATGGACATGATGGTCGTTTTTTCTCTGTGATGAGTGTAATGGAGCATTACAGAAAGAATATGGTTCCAGATTCAAGAACAGATAGCTTATTACGAAACAGATTACCCTTATCCAATTTCGAGATCGGACAATTGACAGCTTTTCTGCATACTTTAACCGATAGTAGTTTTTTAAAGAACCCCAATTTTGCAGCTCCCGGAAAAGGAGTAAGCACTACAGCGCCTGTTGATATTCATAATTAATCGTGTATTTTGCATGTTGGAGTTGAGTAAGTAGTATTCTAATAAAACATTTCTCTTCACTCCGTGATACTCTGTGCCAAACTCTGTTTAACCATGTGGTAAAAAACCACGGAGTTACACAGAGTTTGGCACAGAGTTACGTAGAGAGAGAGTAAAAGAATTACCAATTGAGTAGCATTAAAAAATTAGCAGGACAAACATTGTGGTATGGGGTACCTACCATTGCCAGCCGTTTTCTAGGCTACACCTTGAGTCTGTTACTTTTTTGGCTGTATGAACCTGCCAGCACTGCCAGTATCACACAAGTGTATGCAGTTATTCCATTTTTGAATATTTTATTCACGTATGGTTTAGAGACAAGCTATTTCCGTTTTGTTCAGGATCATGATAAGTCAACGGTATTTAACACCCTCACGAGTTCCATACTGATCAGTACTGTTTTATTTACATCTTTTCTTTTACTCAATACAAATACACTGGCAGCAGCAATCGATTTTCCGGATCATCCGGAATATATTCGATGGATAACTTGGATCCTATTCTTTGATACCCTCTCCGTCATTCCTTTTGCTAAACTGAGACAAGAAGGAAGACCACGTTTTTACGCTTTTATCAAGGTATTCAGCATTGTAGTAAATGTGTTACTAGTTCTATTTTTCATAGGTATTTGTCCGAAACTGTACAAAGAAAACCCATCCAACCCTTGGTTGTTTTTTTATGATCCAACGATTGATATTGGTTATTACATTATTGCCAATATCATCGCTAGTATACTCACTTTGGTTTTACTTTCAAAAGAGTTACTCAGTTTTCGTTTTTCTGTGAACTGGAAACTTTGGAAACAGGTCATGCAATATTCTTATCCATTGATCATTGTTGGATTAGGTGGCATGATCAATGAAATGCTCAGCCGACTGGTATATACCCGCGTATTAGATCTTCCAAGAGAAGAGGAGTTAAGACAACTCGGTATTTTTGGCGCCAATTATAAACTAGCGGTACTGATCACCATTTTTATTCAGGTGTTTCGTATGGGTGCGGAACCTTTTTTCTTCAATCAATCCAAAGAAGAAAATGCACCACGTACTTATGCAAGGGTGATGAAATTTTTTGTGATTACTTGTTCCTTTATTTGGTTGGGTATTGTTGTGAATCTTCCACTGATCAAATACTTTGGTTATGGTAAGAATACGGCATTGTATGAGGAAGGATTATCCATTGTACCTATTCTGGCGATGGGAAGTGTATTTCTGGGTATCTATTATAATCTGAGTGTATGGTATAAACTCACCAACAAAACATTGACCGGTGCATGGATTACATTGGCAGGTGCTGTCATCACTGTTTTACTAAACATCTGGTGGATCCCATTATTTGGTTATAATGGAAGTGCATGGGCTACGTTTGCATGTTATGCATTTATGATGATCATCAGTTACCAACTCGGACAAAAACACTACCCGATTCCATATGTAACTAAAAAGTTGATTGCTTATCTCGTTATTGTGACTTTACTCTATCTCATTCATCAAGTATTTGTATTCTTTGTTTCTTCCCTTTGGCTGGGTATTGCTTTTGGAGCTATTTTACTATTGGTGTATACTTGGTTTATACTGCTTGTTGAGAAAAAAGAATTTCAGAAGTTGCCAGTGATTGGTAAATATGTGAAATGAAGGGACGCAGATTTTCATGATAGTCATGATCTACGCAGATTACTAGCTCATTAATGATATTATTTATCTTTGCCCTATGGCAGAAGATTTAAGCATCATCAAAGGCGATAAACAAACACAATACGAATCATTGATACCACAGATCAAAGCATTGATTGAAGGTGAAAAGGATCTGGTAGCCAACCTCGCCAATATTGCAGCAGCATTGAAAGAACAGTTTGGCTGGTTTTGGGTTGGATTTTATTGGGTGAAGAACGATGAATTGGTATTAGGGCCATTCCAAGGACCTGTAGCATGTACCCGTATCAGAAAAGGAAGAGGTGTATGCGGTACCAGTTGGGCTGAAGCCAAAACATTGATTGTCCCTGACGTTGAAAAATTTCCCGGACATATCGCTTGTAGTAGCCTCTCTAAATCTGAGATCGTAATACCTATTATTCACAACAATGAAGTAGTAGGTGTATTAGACGTAGACGCCAGCGAACTAGATCAGTTTGACACAGTGGACCAGCATTATTTGGAGAAGATTGTAGAGATGATTTAATGGGAAAGTCAAAAATCAAAAGTGAAAAGTCAAAAGTGAAAGGTGAAAAAAGCGATATTAACTACTAATTGATAATACCTAACTTACGCCACTGTTTACCATGGACCATCAGCCATGAACTATGAGCTATTGACCATCGACCATGGACTATAAACCATAATCCACTTATTTTCCTTATCTTTGCACCATTCATATACTCTCTCTACACGACTCGATTTCCTTCCGTGACAAAGTTCATCAGTCTTTCACAGGTCGCTTTTAGCATCTACAGGTAGGAAGGTTATATAACAGCTGAGCGAATTCAGTTGTGTTTTTACATAAAATTTATTCCATTGACATTTGATTCATTGAATCTGATAGAGCCCATTTTACGTGCGCTCCAGACAGAAGGTTACACAACACCTACACCCATCCAACAACAGGCTATTCCTATTGTTTTGGAAGGAAATGACTTATTGGGTTGTGCGCAAACAGGAACCGGAAAAACCGCTGCATTTTCTATTCCATTATTACAGTTATTGTATCAGCAGAAGAATACCCAAAGAGGTATCAAGGCATTGATATTGACCCCCACCAGAGAACTAGCCATTCAAATTGATGAAAGTATCGCTGCTTATGGCAGACATACCGGACTTTCTCATGCTGTTATCTTTGGTGGCGTATCACAAGTACCCCAAACACAGGCATTAAAAAGAGGAGTTGATATATTAATCGCAACACCCGGTCGTTTATTGGATCTGATGCAACAAGGTTATGTGAGTTTGCAGCAGTTACAGTTTTTTGTATTGGATGAGGCAGACAGGATGTTGGACATGGGCTTTATTCACGATGTGAAAAAAGTAATTACCAAATTGCCTGCTAAAAGACAAACCCTGTTTTTCTCTGCAACCATGCCTCCGGAAATTGCCGGACTCGCCAATAGCATTTTACATCAACCCAAAAAAGTAGAAGTAACACCAGTATCATCTACGGTTGAAAAAATTGAGCAGTCTGTTTATTTTGTTGAGAAACAAGATAAGCGAGCATTATTACATCATATACTGGCTGATAAGGATATCAAAACCGTATTGGTTTTTACCAGAACCAAACATGGGGCTGATAAAGTGGTAAAAGATCTTCAAAGATCAAACATCGGCGCTGCAGCCATTCATGGTAATAAATCACAGAATGCCCGTCAGCGCGCATTGAATGATTTTAAAAATGGAACGCTTCGCGTATTAGTAGCTACAGATATAGCAGCGCGTGGTATTGATGTAGAACAATTATCCCATGTCATCAATTATGAGTTACCGGATGTTCCTGAAACCTATGTTCACCGCATCGGAAGAACAGGACGTGCAGGTGCTTCAGGAATTGCCATCGCTTTCTGTGATGCAGAAGAAAAAGTAAACCTGAAAGACATTCAAAAACTGATTGGCATTCAGATTCCGATTGTTACAGATCATCCTTATGCGATGAGCAATATTTCTCTGACCAATTTCAAACCCATTTCCAAACAACCACCACCCCAACGAAACCACACACAACGCAGATCTTTCAGAGGCGGTGATAGCAGGCGTTATGCTGGGCAGAGATAGTTTAGCTTATTGCTAAATAGTTCATAGCATATTGTAAGAAAATTACTATTTGCTATGAACTATTAGCCACCTGCTATACCTAACTTAGTAACATGAAATCACATCGTTTACTAAGTCTTTTCTTGTTGGTAATGTTTCCTTCTTTGTTGTTGTTTGCGCAACAGCGATCAGCCATTTATTTTCCTGCAGCTGGTGTTTGGGAACAACGATCGCCATCAGCAATGGGATTGAATACTGCTGTATTAGAAGAAGCCATTGCATTGGCCAAAGCCGGTGAATCGAAGAATCCGCGCAGTATGGAAATCAATCATTACCGAACTTTTGGCAAAGAGCCTTTTGGAGAAGGGATTGGTCCATTCGCAGATCGTGGCGAAGCAACGGGATTGATCATTTACAAAGGATACATTATAGCACAATGGGGTGAACCTTTACGTTGTGATATGACACATAGTGTTACCAAAAGTTTTTTATCTGCAGTGGTAGGTGTTGCGGTAGATCAAGGGTTGATCAGGAATGTACATGATACAGTAGCACCCTATATCCCACCTATTGAATGGTATGATCCGAAAGCACCCATCAACAGACCCGCAGAAGAAATAGGCACCCCACAACTTTTGTTTCCGTTTGCATCGCCACATAATCGTACTATCACTTGGGATGATCTACTCAGACAAACCAGTGATTGGGAAGGAACACTTTGGGGCAAACCGGATTGGGCAGATAGACCGGACGCAGATGCGAATAAATGGTTGAACAGACCACGTAATAAACCCGGCAGCACTTATGAATACAATGATGTAAGAGTAAATGTATTAGCATTGGCAGCAACCAGTGTTTGGAGAAAGTCTTTACCACAAGTGCTCAAACAAACCATTATGGATCCAATTGGCGCATCCAATACATGGCGGTGGACGGGTTATAGAAATGCGTGGATCGTTTTGGATGGACAACCCGTTCAATCCGTAAGCGGCGGGGGACATTGGGGTGGTGGTATGTTCATCAATGCTTATGATATGGCTCGTTTTGGATGGCTGACATTGAATCGGGGAAAATGGAATGGCAAACAATTGTTGAGTGAAGAATGGATCAAAAAATCATTGACACCAACAGTTCCGAAAAAAGATTATGGTTATATGAACTGGTTTTTGAATACCGATCGTAAATTCTTACCCAGTGCGCCTGCTACTGCATTTACACATGTAGGTAATGGCAATAATCTCATCTATGTGGATCCTGAACATGAACTGGTAGCCGTGATTCGTTGGATTGATGGAAGAGCACAAGATGGGGTGATCAAAAAAATATTAGAAGCATTGCCAACAAAATAACGCAAACGTTTGCTTAGCGTTATTTATCAATCTCTGACCGGTTTTAATTTCATTTTAAGTGGCGTTGATGAGAGAATAAATACTATTGCATTGTTATCCCCCCATAACAATGTACAACATCACCCTGCAATATTCCAAAGACCCTCAATTTCTAAATGCAGTCATTGACACTTTAGATGAGGGTGTTGTTGTACAAAATGCACATGGAAAAATAGTAGGTTTTAATACAAAAGCGCTCACACTATTGGCGGTATCCGCTGAAGAATTAATGGGTGATTCCTCCAGTGGTGAAAAATGGACTGCTATTGATCTTGATGAAAATATAATCCCTGTCGAAAATCACCCGATCGTTATCACACTCAGAACCCAACAACCACAGGAGAATGTGGTCATGGGTGTTACCACCGGAGACCAGCAACTCAAATGGTTTTCTGTAAACACCAGAATGATAGAGGTTGGAGAAGAAAAGCTGGCGGTAGCTGCTTTTACAGATATTACCCAACTCATTGTACTAAATAAAAGTTTGCATGAACAAAACAAACTTCAATTACAGATACAAGATGAGCTGGAGAAAAAGATCAGGCAACTCAAAGATTTTGCTGGTATTATAACACATGATGTAAGAGGACCGGCAAATAATATCAAAAAGTTGTTACAGGTATATGAAAGTAAAAAAGACTCAGAATCAGGTGAACAAGCTTTTCAGTATTTAAAACAGGCCAGCAATGATCTGTACAATAATTTGAATGAACTGATCAAATTATTACAGTGGCACTTGGATCAAAAGTCTCCATTAAGTACATGTGATTTTGATGCCATTACCAATAGTGTATTGGTTCAGCTAGACCATTTGATCCAACAAAAATATGCGGTCATTCACAGAGATTTTACTGTAGCAACTTTCGACTATGCTAAAGTGTATTTACATAGTATTTTATACAACCTCATTAGCAATGCGCTAAAGTATAGTCGCGAAGAATCCCCGCTCGAAATTCGATTGGAAAGCTTTATGGAAAACGGACGTGTTTGCTTAAGGGTGAGTGACAATGGCAAAGGGATTGACATGGATAAATTTGGCGCTACTTTATTTCGTTTCCAACGCAATACGGAAGTAGAAAATGACAGTAAGGGAATTGGTTTGTACCTCGTCCAGCATCAAGTCAATGAATTGGGGGGTACTATTTCCGTAACCAGCGAACCAAATAAAGGAACGAGTTTTACCATTATTTTCTGAGTAAATCCCCTACTTTTGCCACCCGGCAACGGAAAAGCGGATGTGGCGAAATTGGCAGACGCACCAGACTTAGGATCTGGCGCCGCGAGGCGTGTAGGTTCGACTCCTATCATCCGCACAAAGAAACAAGAGGCTGTATCCAACTTTTGATACAGCCTCTTCTTATTCAAACGAATCTCAGTGTCTTTATTCTACCATGGACTATGGACCATAAGCCATGAACTAATCTTTTACCCCCCTCCTTTTTCAATGGGTTCTTTCTAGACCGCTTCTCTTTTCACCAATAACCCAATGGCTTCATTGTTATCATCGTTCATTAAAGATGATTTTACGGTTTCAATACCCTGCGTGGTTATATAACAATGAGGTGTATCTAACTGCTGCAACATCACCAACCCCTGCTGTGCCAGCGCTAATAAATGTTTGTGAATGGTATCCCAGCTAAATGTAGAATACAGGATCATCTCCCGTGGTGTACAGAGGTATTGCTCGGGATGGGGTTCTTCTCTTACAATCCTGTACAAAGTCTGCAAGGTGTAATAGGTGTTTTCCATATCTGTAAGATACAAAGACCCCCTTTTTCTGTTGCTTCCACTCACCTGTATTTGTCAACATTGAATGCACGAAAAATGAACAAAAATGGTGAAAATATTTACAATAGATTGATAATCATTGACTTAAAAATCGCATCATACTGTTAAGGCTTTAAATGTCATGACCACCCCTGTAGCAAAAACAAAGAACAATACGATTTTTCTAAAAGTCTCCTGAGGCACTTTATTCAAGATCATCTTGCCTACATAAGACCCCAAAAAAGCAATTACAATAAGTCCGGGTAAATACCACCAATCTCTTCCCTGCACATAACCTTGATTGACATATACGATTGAACGACTGAGATCTACTCCAAAATCAATAGCTGCAGAAGTAGCGATGAAGACATTTTTTTCTAATGCAAAGGAGGTTAGGGTTATGGCACGAATAGCCCCACCTGTTCCAATAAATCCGGCCAAAAAACCCGCTAGTCCGCCACCTGCCATAGCATTACCGGTATTTGCTTTCATTTTCATGTGTGGTTTCCACCAGAAAAGGATGGCGAAGACCACACAAAAAATACCCAATAACAGTTCTGCATATTGAAAAGTTACCCGATTGGTTAACCAAGCACCTACAATCACCAATACCACACTGGGTATTCCTATCTTCCAGATCAGTTTCCATTGAATATCCTGTCTGAAAAGTACCAGTTTGGCAATATTGCTGAAGACATGCAATAATCCTGTGATTCCCAATACAGTTTTAAAATCAAAAAAGAAACCTGCTAATGGCACAAAGAAGACTGAAGAGCCAAATCCACCCACAGTTCCCACAATTTCACTGAGAAAAGCCAGCAAGAAAAAGAGAAAAGCATTGCCCATAGCGGCTTATTTGGTTATTGACAGCTGTTTTTATGCGTTAAACTCCTACCTTTGCTGCCCGTTTGGAAAAAGAGTTTCTGACCTATTGAAGATAAGATTTGAGACTCAACCGATAAAATATCAATAAAATATATATCATGGCCACCGTTACTAGAGAAAACATTGGACTACTGACCGACAAATTGACCGTTACACTCAATAAAGAAGATTACTTCTCAGGTTTTGAGCAAAGTTTGAAGAAATATGCGAAGACCGCAAATATCCCAGGATTCAGAAAGGGAATGGTGCCTGCCGGATTGGTAAAGAAAATGTACGGACAAAGTGTTTTCACGGATGAAGTGTTGCGTACGGTTGAAAAAGAACTGAACACTTATCTCAGCAATGAGCAACTGGATATTTTTGCTCAGCCATTACCATTGGATAATGATGCACGTGCATTGGATATGAACAATCCTGCGGATGTAAGCTTTGCGTTTGAGATCGGTTTGAAACCCAATTTTGAGATCGATACTAAGAAGATCAAAGTAACCCGTTATGTGATTGATGTAACAGATGAAATGATTAATCAGGAAGTGGAGCGTCTACAAATCCGTAATGGAAAAATGACCGAGCCAGAAGCGGTTGCAGGTGATGAAAATGTATTGAATGTAAAATTCATTGAGTGTGATGAGAATGGCAATGAAATAGAAGGTGGAATTAGCAAAGACAACTCATTACTGGTTAAATATTTTGAAGCATCATTCCGTAAAAATTTCATCGGCAAAAAGAACAATGATACGGTTGTATTGCAGTTGGATAAAGCCTTTGAAGACAAAGAGAAAGAAGCCATTCTGGCTGACCTTGGTCTGACTCCTGCTGACGGCAACCGCTATTTCAAGTTATTGATTACTAAGGTTGGACTGGTAGAGAAAGCTGAGATGAATGCTGAATTCTTTGCAGCAGTTTATCCGAATAATGAAATCACAACTGCTGAAGATTTCCGTGCTGAAGTAAAGAAAGAAATTGAAAATTACTACGCTCAACAAGCGCGCAATCAAATCCATGATCAAATCTATCATCACCTGGTAGACCATACCAACATGGATTTCCCTGAAAGCTTCTTGAAGCGCTGGTTACAAACCGGTGGTGAAAAGCAAAAGACTGCCGAAGAAGCAGAACAGGAATACCCAACTTTCATCAACCAATTGAAATGGACATTGGTAAGCAGCAAGCTGGCTGCAGACAATAAAATTGAAGTTCATCCTGATGATATCCGTGAATTCGCTAAACAACAATTGTTCAGCTATATGGGCGGACAATTGGGCGCATTGGGTGATAACCAACAGTGGGTTGACGATTATGCCAACCGCATGATGCAGGATAGAAAGTACGTAGAAGAAAGCTACCACCGTATCAGCACAGAAAAACTGTTTGGTTTGTTGGAGTCTCAGGTAACTGCAAAAGAAGAAAGCATCAGCGCCGAAGCCTTTGCAGAAAAACTGCACCATCACCACCACTAGGATTTTTTGATGGCAGATATCAGATGTAGGATTTCTGATGTCGGATGTATGATTGATGATATAAAATTTGAGGCCGGATACATGTATCCGGCTTTTTTATGTGCATTCCATCCATATCTGACATCTACGATCTGAAATCTGACATGACAAATCCGACATCCTACATCCTACATCAGACATTCCACGTGACTTGTTGTCTTAAACAGAGCTTTGCACAGTATTTGAACAAGGTTTTGTCCGGTGAAATAGCAAATCACTTATCTTCAAAGCGAAAATTGAATCAATATGAATTTTGGAAAAGAGTTTGAGCAATATGCAGTAAAACACCGTGGTATCAGTAGTGCCACTTTGCATAGTTATCAGCAACACCATGTAACCAATCTCACCCCTTATATCATTGAAGAGCGCCCTCTGAATGTAGCCAGTATGGATGTATTCAGTCGCTTGATGATGGACCGTATCATATTTATGGGTGAGGGCATCAATGATTATGTCGCCAATATTGTTACCGCACAATTACTATTCTTAGAAAGTACCGACCGCAGTCGCGATATTCAGATGTATATCAATAGTCCGGGTGGCAGTGTATATGCAGGCCTGGGTATCTATGACACCATGCAGTTTATTGGTCCGGATGTAGCTACTATTTGTACAGGCATGGCTGCAAGTATGGGACAAATTCTGCTATGTGCAGGTGTGAAAGGAAAACGCACGGCATTGAAACATAGTCGTATCATGATGCACCAGCCGAGCGGAGCTATAGGCGGACAAGCCACCGATATTGAAATCACAGCTCGTGAGATCAAGAAACTGAAACAAGAATTGTATGCTATCACTGCGCATCATACCGGAAAAGATGTAGCCACCATCGCCAAAGACAGCGACCGCGACTTCTGGATGACCGCTCAGGAAGCCAAGGAATATGGTCTGGTAGATGAGGTTTTGTTGACCAATCCGAGGAAGGAGAAGAAATAGGAAGCATATTGCTTATAGATCATAGCTTATGGTCTATGGCAACAAATTCTTGCTATACGCCATGAACCATTTACTATAAGCTATTTCAAAGTTAATCAGAATAAAAAAGGAAACATGATACACTCAAAATACATCAACCCCTACCTCATGGAAGATGAGGAAGAGAATGAACCGAAAGACGATAAACAAGAGCAGACTGGTTTTATGATGAAGAAGATGGAGAAATTGTTCTTTGAGAAAAGAGCCGTGTACCTGTGGGGACCTGTTGAAGATAAATCTGCACGTGATGTAGTCAGTAAATTATTATTGCTGGATGCCGATAAACCGGGTGAAGAGATCAAATTTTATATCAATAGTCCGGGTGGTGTCGTAACCAGCGGTATGGTCATTTATGATACCATTAAAATGATCCAAAGTCCGGTAAGCACCATTTGTATGGGACTGGCTGCCAGTATGGGATCTATTTTATTGAGTGCGGGTGCCAAAGGAAAAAGGTTCATTTATCCGCATGGGGAAGTGATGATTCATCAGCCCAGCATTGGAGGTTACTTCCAGGCAACCAGTGCTGATATTGAAATTCATGCTGAACAAATCCGTAAAACCAAAGAATTAGGAGCTAAAATTCTGGCTGATAATTGCGGGAAAACGGTAGAACAGATCATGAAAGACTTCGACCGCGACTACTGGATGAATGCTACTGAAGCCGTTGAATATGGCATAGTAGACGCTGTTTTGTCGAAAATTTAATCGAAATACACCTTATTTATCCTTTTTAACCCCGTTTGGTAGTCTGAACGGGGTTAACTTTGCAACATCAGACTGATGATTCGTGTCTAGTACAGAAATACAGGTCTGACAATCATTGTATGGCAAAATCAAATCATTTACACTGTTCTTTCTGCGGTAGAAGTCGCGATGAAGTGAAGATCCTCATAGCCGGACAGGAAGGACATATCTGTGAGAATTGTGTGGAGCACGCACAGGAGATCATTGTACAGGAACTGAACAATAAAGCAGAAAACAATTCCGGCAACTCAGGTTTCAAACTGAATGTGCGTAAACCTGCAGAGATCAAAAAGTTTTTAGATGAATATGTGATCGGACAAGATGATGCGAAGAAAGTATTATCTGTTGCCGTGTACAATCATTTCAAACGCGTAACGCAGAAACAACAACAGGATGATGTTGAGATTGAAAAGAGCAATATCATCATGGTTGGTGAAACTGGAACCGGTAAGACCTTATTAGCAAAAACCATTGCTCGTTTATTAAACGTTCCTTTTGCCATTGTTGATGCTACTGTATTTACAGAAGCCGGTTATGTAGGTGAGGACGTAGAGAGTATGCTCACACGTTTATTACAGAACTGCAATTATGATGTAGCAGCCGCAGAACGCGGGATTGTATATGTAGATGAACTCGATAAAATTGCCCGTAAAGGCGATAACCCTTCCATTACGCGCGATGTAAGTGGCGAAGGCGTACAGCAGGGATTACTAAAGATGCTGGAAGGAACAGAAGTATTGGTACCCCCACAAGGTGGTAGAAAGCATCCTGAACAAAAAATGATCAAGGTAGATACCAAGAATATTCTTTTTATCTGCGGTGGTGCATTTGATGGCATCGATAAAGTAATCGCAAGAAGAGTAAATACCAATGCCATCGGATTCAGTGTCAATAAAGAAGAACAGGAAATGCAGCGCAAGAACCTGTTACAATTCGTCAATGCACAAGACCTGAAAAGTTTTGGTCTGATCCCCGAATTGCTAGGACGTTTGCCGGTGGTTACCCATCTCAATCCATTAGATCAGGAAACTTTGAGAAGTATTCTTACTGAACCAAAGAACTCATTGATCAAACAATATACTCGCTTATTTGAACTGGAAGGTATTGAACTGATCATTGATACAGAAGTATTGGATTTCATGGTCAGCAAAGCACTTGAATATAAATTGGGTGCACGTGGCTTACGTAGTATCTGTGAGGGCATTCTAACCGATGCCATGTTTGAATTACCGGGTAGCGATGTAAAACAATTACATGTTACCAAAGCTTATGCAGAACAGATGTTTGGGAAGAGTAAGTTGAGCGCATTGAAAGTAGCTTAAGAAGAGATAAGGTTCAAGAAGACAAGGGACAAGGAAGATTCAAGAAATAAGTTTCAAGATATTATTAAAGCGATGGGAATAACTTCTCATCGCTTTTTTGTTGCACCATATTAACTTGCAGTTAGCTGATGGCCTATAGCTTATAGGTAATGGCATATAGTAGGAACCTATTGCTTTTAGCTATACGCCATGAACTATATGCCATTAGCTATAAAAAACCAAAACAGATGAACGAACTTATTGAAAGATTAACCAAGGAAGCAGGCCTCACTCCCGACCAGGCACAGAAAGCAGTAACAACTATTGCCAATTTTGTAAAAGAAAAATTCCCAATGCTCGGCGGCGCTGTTGACCAAATCTTTGCTGCGGGAGCACAAGAAGATGGCCAATAACCTTTCCGCGTAACTCTGCGCAAACCTCTGTGTTCTCTGTGGTAAAAAGCAAACCACAGAGTGAAAGGAGTTTTGCACAGAGTTACACGGATACTTATTTTTTCTTTGAAACGAGTTGGTAAGATTTCTTAATAAAATCCTGGAGTTGCTTTGAGGATAATACACCATCTACAACAACTGTATTCCAATGTTTTTTATTCATATGGTAGCCGGGTAAAACAGATTGCGGATATATTTCGCGTAGTTCCACCGCTTCATCAGGATCGCATTTCACATTGAATTGTAAGGGATCATTATCCAATCCCATCAGAAAGAACATTTTCCCATTCACTTTATATACCAATGTATCCGGCCCAAAAGGCGTTGTCTCTTCTACGTTAGGAAAAGAAAGCACAAAGTCTCGTAGGGATTCGATGTTCATAATGTAATTAAAAAGTCAAAAGTGAAAAGTCAAAAAAAGGATTCTTTCATCTTTGACTTTCATCTTTGACTTTTGACTTTTGACTTTTTACTTCTCACTTATCATCTTCCTCACCGCATCCACCAACTCTCCTTTGGTAATCGGCACTCCCATAACTTTATTGTAGCCTTTTGCATCAACAAGGTATTGATCGCGGATGATTTTGATGAGTTGTCCGTTATTGATCTCAGGTATGAGTACTTTTTCAAAATTGCCAATGATCTCTCCCAAATTTTTCGGGAAAGGACGCAGGTAACGAATATGCGCATGACTTACTGCATGTCCTTCAGCTTGTAATTCTTGTACCGCACTCTTGATGGCGCCATAGGTAGAGCCCCATCCCAATACCAACACTTTTCCTTTTTCCGGACCACTATCCAACGTTTGTAAAGGAATATAATCTGCAATCTTATCTACTTTAGCCTGACGCGTATTCACCATGTGTTGATGATTCTCCGGTTCATAGTTTACATTACCTGTAACGTCTTGTTTTTCCAACCCACCAATACGATGTTCCAATCCAGGGGTGCCGGGAACTGCCCAGGGACGAACCAGTTTTTCATCACGCTTGTACGGCATGAATTTTTCTTCACCCTCTGCCAATCCCTTTTTGAAACTGATGTCAATGGGTTTTAAATCAGCACTGGTAGGGAAACGCCAGGGTTCTGCGCCGTTGGCAATATATCCATCACTCAATAAAATAACCGGAGTCATGTGTTGTACAGCAATGCGTACGGCTTCATAGGCAACATCAAAACAATCACTTGGAGTAGAGGAAGCAATCACAGGCATCGGACATTCTCCATTTCTACCGTAATAAGCTTGCAACAAATCACTTTGTTCTGTTTTGGTTGGTAAGCCTGTTGATGGGCCACCTCTTTGAATATTTACAATCAACAAAGGAATCTCTAACATCACTGCCAGTCCCATAGCTTCTGTTTTCAAAGCCATTCCCGGACCGGAAGTAGTGGTAACGCCCAAAGAGCCGCCATAGCTGGCACCGATGGCTGCGGTAATACCTGCAATTTCATCTTCAGCCTGAAAAGTGCGCACACCAAATGATTTGTACTTACTCAGTTCATGTAAAATATCAGAAGCAGGTGTGATAGGATAAGTACCCAGGAAAATAGGCAATCCACTTTTATCACTTGCAGCAATCAATCCCATCGCCAATGCCTGATTACCCATAATACTGCGATACACACCCGGTTTCATTTTCGCTTTCTCTACTTTGTAACGAGTAGTGAAGGCTTCAGTAGTGTCACCATAATTATATCCAGCTTGTAATACTTTGATATTGCTCTGCAAGATCACATCTTTCTTACCGAATTTTTCTTTCAAAAAATCGATGGTATTATCGAGACTACGATTGTACATCCAGTAAAGTAGTCCGAGTACAAACATATTCTTGGCACGATCTCTTTCTTTGGTGCCGAGTTCAGTAAATTCTTTAATAGCTTCACGGGTAAGTTTCGTGACATCTACTTTCGTCAATTCAAAGCCATCCAAACTTCCGTCTTCCAAAGGATTCACGCCATCGGGATAATTGGCCAAACGAAGATTTTTGGCATCAAATCCATCAATATTCGCAATGATCTTACCGCCGGGTTTAATGCTTTTCAAGTTCACTTTTAAGGCGGCGGCATTCATCGCTACCAATACGTCACAAAGATCACCGGGGGTAAATACGCGATCGCTGGAAAAACGCAACTGGAAACCACTCACGCCGGGCAGGGTACCAATCGGGGCACGGATCTCAGCAGGGAAATCAGGAAAAGTAGCCAGATCAATCCCCAATAAGGCGGTATTATTGGTGAATTGCTGACCTGTCAATTGCATACCATCACCACTGTCACCAGCAAACTTGATGACTACATCTTGTAAAAGCGCTTCTTTTCTTTCCATCTGCCTAGATTATTCCAGCAAAGTTACAGTTTACAAGCAAGTGTGCGTGTCGTTTTTTAGTGTCGGGGGTGCTGAGTGCCGGGTAGGCATATGGCCTATAGTTCATGGCATATAGCAATATCGTTCTTACTATAAGCCATGAACCATAAGCTAGAGGCTAAACAAGCCTTACCATACAACCGGTAGTTTCCGTACATTTGAAATAGAAAATTTTAGTACTATGGCTTTATTCAAATCGGGTAACCCTACCCTTACAGAGAAAATGTTTAATAAGAGTCTGCAGGCGGAAGCTGATATGCAGGGAACCATGAGTGTTCGTGGAACCATTAATAAGTTTGGTTTCATGATGCTAATGGTGATTGCTGGAGCTGCTTACACCTGGAATCTGTTTGAACAATTAAATGAGGGATTGATGTATACCCTCATGATTGTAGGTGCAATTGGTGGATTGATCACCGCATTGGTCATTACTTTCAAACCTACCTGGGCACGTTTTTTAGCCCCTGCTTATGGTATTCTTGAAGGTTTTTTCATTGGGGGACTTTCCGCAGTAATGAATGCTGCTTTTGCAGATCAATATCCCGGACTCATCATGCAAGCGGTAGGACTCACGTTTGGTGTGGCTATTTCCATGTTTTTGCTGTACAACTTTCGTATCATTAAGGCTACGCAGAAATTCAAGTCAGTGGTAATTGGTGCTACTATGGGCATCGCTATCTTCTACCTCATCACTATGGTATTGCGTCTGTTTGGTGTAAATGTGAGCTTCATGTATGATAGCAGTTGGTTAAGCATAGGTATCAGCTTGTTCGTAGTGTCTATTGCTGCACTGAACCTGATCATGGATTTTGATATGATTGAAAAGGGCTCTGAAATGGGCGCCCCTAAACATATGGAATGGTATGGTGCTTTTGGTTTGATGGTCACTATCGTGTGGCTATACATCGAAATTCTGCGTTTGTTGAGTAAACTTGGCAGTAGAGACTAATCATCCTATCCCGAATATTTTTAAAAGAGGTTGTATCAAAAATCTGATGCAACCTCTTTTTTTTACTATGGACCATCGACTATCGACCAGAAGCCATCAACTATAAACGATTACAAGTATCTTAGTCGCATCATAACAGATACCCCATGGAATTCAATCGAAAATCATTGTCTGACCCCGAACTGGTTTTTATCTATCGTAATATTCTGTTACCCCGAATGATTGAAGAGAAAATGCTGGTATTGCTGCGACAGGGTAAAATCAGTAAATGGTTTAGCGGTATCGGACAAGAAGCCATTGCGGTTGGAAGCACGCTTGCCTTGCAAAAAGATGAATGGATCATGCCATTGCATCGCAATTTGGGCGTATTTACCAGCAGACAAATGGGTTTAGAGAAATTATTCAAACAATGGCAAGGCAATAAAGACGGTTATAGCAATGGCCGCGAACGTAGTTTTCATTTTGGCAGTAAGCCGCATTATATCTGTGGAATGATATCACATCTCGGTCCACAATTGGCATTGGCTGACGGGGTAGCATTGGCATATAAACTCAGACAAGAAAATAAAGTATCACTTGCGTATTCAGGAGATGGTGGTACCAGTGAAGGCGATTTTCATGAAGCACTCAATGTTGCGGCGGTATGGGAACTACCGGTAATTTTTGTGATTGAAAACAATGGTTATGGATTGAGTACACCTGTTAATGAACAGTACCGTTGCGAAAGCTTGGTAGATAAAGCCAAAGGATATGGTATGGAAGGTGTGCGTATAGACGGCAACAATATTTTAGAAGTATATGATACCATCAGAGGTGTACGTGATTATTGTATACAAAATCAACAACCCTATTTGATTGAGTGTATGACTTTCCGTATGCGCGGACATGAAGAAGCCAGTGGAACCAAATATGTGCCGCAAGAACTCTTTGAGGAATGGGGTAAAAAAGATCCGGTAAAAAACTATGAGCAATACCTGATTGCAGAAGGTATCATGAATGAAATGCAGGTAGCAGATATCAGACATGAATTCAAAGAATATATAGAGTCAGAACTCAAAGCCGCCTTCGAAGCAGAAGCCATTGTTCCGAATAGTGAAGAAGAGTTGAGAGATGTGTATGCTAAGAAGTCCATGGTCCATGGACCATGGACCATGGACTTAAATATCGAAGAAGCCCCACTCACTACCGACTACTCACAACTCACTAAACCTGAAATACGTTTCGTCGATGCCATACAGGATGCTTTGCGCATGAGCATGGAAAAACATGAGAACCTGATTTTGATGGGACAGGATATTGCTGAGTATGGCGGGGCATTCAAAATAACAGAGAGATTTGTACAACAGTTTGGTAAAGAGCGCGTGCGCAATACCCCATTGTGTGAAAGCGCTATTGTAGGAACTGCACTGGGATTGAGTTTAGAAGGATTTAAGAGTGTGATGGAAATGCAGTTTGCAGATTTTGTGACAGTAGGCTTTAATCAGATCGTCAACAACCTCGCCAAAATACATTATCGCTGGGGACAAAATGCTGATGTGGTGATTCGTATGCCCACCGGTGGTGGTGTAGGTGCCGGACCCTTTCATTCACAGAGTAATGAAGCTTGGTTTACACATGTGCCGGGATTGAAAGTGGTGTATCCTTCTAATCCACAGGATGCAAAAGGATTACTGATCGCCGCCATCAATGACCCCAATCCGGTGTTGTATTTTGAACACAAAGCATTGTACAGAAGTGTAAGCGGGCAAGTACCAGATATCTATTATGAAACTCCGATTGGTAAAGCAGCCATCACAAAAGAAGGAACGGATATTACGATCATCTCTTACGGATCGGGTGTTCATTGGGCACTAGAGTATCAGGAGCAACATCCGGACATTTCATTACACATACTTGATCTGAGAACTTTGTTGCCATTGGATTTTGAAAGTATTTGTGAAGCAGTTGCGAAGACCGGAAAAGTGTTGATACTCCATGAAGACACACTTACCGGAGGTATTGGTGGAGAAGTCAGTGCCTGGATCAGTGAGCATTGTTTTGAGTTATTGGATGCACCGGTGATGCGTTGTGCTTCATTAGATACACCGGTTCCTTTTAATATAGATTTGGAAAAGAATTTTATGGCGAAGAGTAGATTGGGAGAGTTTGTAGAGAAACTGATGAAATATTAAACAGCGGAATGATGAATTTTGAATATAGAATTTTCAAGAAAAGATCATCGGTTAAACAACTGGGCAGATAATAATTAGTTGTTTTTTTGTTAATGTATCTCAAAGGATAAGCAGCATTTGTATCTTAGTATTCCCCCCCTTATTCTAACTTAAATGAATACGCATGTCCAACAGACAAAGGGGTATACACTACTTTTTATTCTTTCTGCAAATATTTGCTGTATCAACTATTACTGCCCAACATATTGTAAAAATTAATGGCAAACTGGAGAATGAGATATTGAAATATGCTTCCATTGAATTTACTGGAAGGGTATATCCACCTGATGATGCAGCTAAAGCAGAACAGATCATTCCCATCAAAAACAACCGATTTTCAACTACCATTGAAATTGATGAACCGGAAATTGCCATTCTCTATTTGGAAACAGAGAATGGTTATTTTAGTCAACCGTTGTTCTTAGCCAAAGACTATCAACTGAATCTAAAACTAGCCATTCAAAATAATCAACTTCTTCTTGAAACAACCGGTATTGGCGCTAATGATAACCGAAGATTAGATATACAAACAGATCATGAGTTAAAGGCTCTCGTAGAGCGATTAGATTCCATACCTGATAATACTTTTCTGGAATTAAGAAAACTTTTTACCAAAGACAGTATATCCATTGAAAGCTACATTCAAACATATCAACCTTCAGAAGCATTTAAGATTGCCTGGCGATTACAATACCAGTACTCTCTTGTTAGAGATTATATCATCATCAATGAAACCAGAAAGACATTTATACCTTTCACTTATGCCAATAATAAAAAACAATGGAAGCAAATTAAATATGATCTCTTACGAGACTATCCGATCATCAATGAAAAAGCATTCAAAGCGAAGGTTCCTGCTTACTTCAAACTAATTGAGCGCGTTATAGGTGTTATAAAAGATAGCATTCAAAATGAGCGCACTGATCCAATAACATTTGTGAATGAATGGTTTGGCGAAGAAATCAAAAAGGAGGGTAAATCTTTCAGACCAGACTCAAAGAATTTATTAACAAAGAAAATCATTGACCGATTCTTCACAAACGATATACGTCATTATCTATACGCGGTATTATTCAAAAATGCATTGGCGGAAATCGAAATAACCAATCTGGAAAACATTTATAAAGAATATGCGTCTACATATCCAAACAGTAAATATTTACCCATTTTTGACAAATCCATGCAGGATTTTTTCAATAAGACGACCCGTCGTTTTACTCCTGCTATGAAGTTTATTGAGGGAAAAGATACGATTCATACTTTCAAACAATTGATACAATTAGTGAAAGGTAAAACCATATTGCTGGACATGTGGGGCACTTGGTGCGGACCTTGCAGGAGCGATATCAGCAAACACAGTGCTATTATCAAAGCTCATTTTAAAAATAAGCCGGTAGATTACCTATATGTTGCCAACCTTGAAGAAGAGAATGAAAAAGGATGGAAAGAATTGATTTCATTTTATCAGATGGAAGGATATCACATTCTCGCCTCTGCAGCGCTCACAAAAGACATCATGACCATTGTGAAAGGAACCGGCTATCCAACCTATGCCATTATACGACCGGATGGATCTATTGAACTGTCTAAAACACAATATCCAATGAATCGAGAAGTTTTGATTCAGCAGATAGAGGAATTGTTAAAGTAAAATATACCTATAGAAAAAGAAAGGTTTTATATTATTCCAAATTTTTGGCATGCTTGCACTCATAACGCCCTCTCAAACATCAAGAGATGATGCGTGAAATTTTCAGATATAAATCATAGATTAGAATAAAATTCATTATTATTTGTAGCCTATTCACCACATATCACAATGGCATTCTTATCCCTCAATGCAGCGAAATAAAATTCCGTCAACGGTTGTACATACCCTTCGAACAAGCCTTTTTTATCCTCAGCACCAATGTCTTCAAGCTCCTGTTTGGCTTCTTGCGATAAAGCATCATACATTTTCGAAAAACCTTCAAAGCTGTCAATCTTGTGCTCATGTATCCAATTACAAATTTTTGCAACCTCAGATGTAGAAAGAAACCCATTAATTGTCCTGTATCCTACTTGCTTTTCTACATAATTTCCGAACAGCATTTTGAAAGGTAAGGCCGCTGTGTCACTATAAGGATCTGCAGTATTCATAAAGATGATACCTAAATCCTGTGTTATCTTATAAAGGTTGACACTTTTTGATTTGTCCATTTCTTTTTCTAAGTTGGATAAGTCCTCTATTCGGTCCGCCTTTCCAACTCTGTAAAGTATAATTGAAATTCCCAAAGGCTGTGATTTTGTTTTGAGATGAATGTTGGTTGATATATTAACCTTTGACTGATTACTAAATGCAGACAAAAAAACGATTATCAAAGTGAAAAATAAAAATTGTTTCGTCACTTTTATTAAAAGTTATAGTGAATGTTGAAAGATTGGCTAGGTGTTGGTATATTGTCTTTTCGTTATCACTTTAAAGGAAAGATATAAAAATATTTTTTAGAGATCAGAAGACGATACGAAGAGATTTTTTTGGATACAAATCGAAGTGAGAAAAAGTCTGATTGATTTAAACCACTACATTCTTAAGAAACAAAGTATCTTACCATACAAGTATATACCCAATCCTACAAAACATCCACCATGAAAAAAACATACTTTCTACTGGTCTATCTTTTCATATCTATTCTGTCTTTCTCCCAAACCACCCAATCCTACAAACCCCCATTCTTCAAAGACAATAACCGTCTTGAAAAAATAAAACCCTTCTTCCCGATCATCGAAAAAATATATCGGGAATATGCAGAGAAACATCATTTTCCCGGATACAGTTTTGGGGTTGTAATGGATGGTGCTTTGGTATTCTCAGGAACCGGTGGATATACTGATGTGGTGTCTAAAAATCAGGTCAACAACCAAACTATGTTTCGCATTGCATCCATGTCTAAAAGTTTCACTGCCATGGCTATTTTGAAACTAAGAGATGAGGGTAAGCTTAGATTGGATGATGCTGTTGAAAATTATATTCCTGAATTACGCAACCAACAATTAACCAAAGACGCTCCCACCATTACCATCAGAGATTTGATGACCCATTCCGCCGGCTTTCCGCAAGATGATCCCTGGGCTGATCGTCAATTGGCAGATACGGAAGAAGAATTGTTAGATGTGATCAAAAAAGGATTGCATTTTTCCAATGTACCCGGCTTGCGTTATGAATACAGCAACCTCGGTTTTACGATGCTGGGATATATCATCCACAAAGTAACGGGTAAACCTTACAGCGAGTATATCAAAGAAAATATCTGGCAACCCTTGGGTATGTCGCAGGCTGAATGGGAATTCAGTAAAGTACCGGCATCCCAATTGGCAAAAGGTCACCGCTGGATCAACAACCAATGGATCGATGAACCTTTGCTGCACGATGGCATCTACGGTTCTATGGGTGGTATGATCACTTCTATGGAATCATTCAGTAAATACATCGCCTTTCATTTGAATGCCTGGCCTCCCTCCAATACAGATAATGTAGGTCCGGTGAAACGTAGCACCGTCAGAGAAATGCATCAACCCTGGCGATATAGCGGACTGAATGCTCAATATCGCTACCCCAACGGAAGAACTTGTGCTACAGCATCCGCCTATACGTATGGTCTTCGTTGGACCAATGACTGCGAGGGCAGAACTGCTGTTGGACATAGCGGTGGCTTACCCGGCTTCGGTAGTAACTGGTTGATATTACCCGAGTATGGTATTGGTGTTGCATTCTTCGCCAATGTGACGTATGCTCCTACTGCAGATCCGAATATTCAAGTATTGGATACTTTGGTAAGAGCTGCTCAACTAGAGCCTCGTGTCTTACCCCCTTCCGATATCCTTTTAAAAGCGCAAAAAGAATTACTGTTTCTTTTACCAGACTGGAAAAATGCCGCCAACTCTCCACTCTTTGCAGAAAACTTCTTTCTTGATAAACCCATTCAAGATTTGATCAAAGAGTGTCGTGATATTTTTAATGCAGCCGGTAATATCATTCATGTAGACGATATCGTACCCCTGAACCAACTACGCGGACAAGTAACCCTGCGTTGCGAGAATGGAGATATTCAAATTTTCTTTACACTAAGCCCTACCAATCCGGCTCAGATTCAGGACTTTAGGATTAGAAGGGTGCAGAGGGGGAGATGATGTGTGATGGGTAATGGGTTATCGGGGAATCAGGTGATCGGGTGCTGGGTACAAGGTGCTTGGTGCCAGTTTTTTTGAAGTTTCCGGGCTTTCGATTTGCAATAAACTATTTGCTATCATCTATCCGCCATGGACCATAGACTATCGACCATAGACCTTACTCTGTTAACTCACTCATGTTATCAAATCGTTACCAAATCATTATTAAATAGTTACTAAATAGTTAACGAGTAGTTTTGCCGCCGTTAAACAGTTGATATGAAACCAGTTTACGGGGCGATTATTTGTTTGTTTTGGATACAGACCGGCTTTACACAATCATTGAGTGAGGCTGTTAAATCAACCTCCAAACCACCCACTGAGAAAAAATGGTTTGAAAGCTTTTCGATCCGCGGTTATGTACAGGCCCGTTATAATCGTTTACTCGAAACCAACCCTAACCTGGGTAATGAACAGGGTGACCGTAGCTGGGGTAAAGGCGGTGGTCTCTTTTTGCGTCGGATGCGTGTGATTTTTTTCGGACAGATCAGTAAACAGGTATACTTCTATATTCAACCCGACATTGCAAGTTCGGCCTCGTCCACTAACCTGCATTATGGTCAGTTAAGAGATGCTTATTTTGATTTGGGGGTAGATAAGAAAAATGAGTTCCGTTTCCGTATCGGACAAAGTAAAGTGCCTTATGGTTTTGAGAATATGCAATCAAGCCAGAACCGTTTGCCATTAGACCGTAATGATGCATTGAACAGTGCTCTTTCAAATGAGCGTGATATTGGTGCCTTTTTCTATTGGGCCCCTACTAAACAAAGAGAATTGTTTTCATCATTAGTGAGAGATGGATTGAAAGGTTCAGGCGATTATGGTGTATTTGCTTTTGGCGTATACAATGGACAAACCGCTAACAGACCGGAACAAAATGATAAACTGCATGTGGTAACTCGTTTCACCTATCCATTACAAATTGGTGATCAGATCATTGAACCGGGTATTCAAGCGTATACAGGTCAGTACGTAGTCACTAGAGAACAAACCAGCAGCGGTGCTAAATTTAAGGCTGATCGTAATTATCTTGATCAACGCGCTGCAGCTACATTTGTATTGTATCCAAAACCTTTTGGTATCCTAACAGAATACACTATTGGAAAAGGACCTGAATTCAATCCGGCTACTGATTCTATTGAAACAAGATCTTTACACGGTGGTTTTATCACCTTGTCTTATATGCTGAAGAACAAAGAACAAGTGTTTATTCCTTTCATTCGCGGACAGTACTACAATGGTGGTAAGAAACATGAATTGGATGCACGCAGTTATCGTGTAAGAGAATTGGAAATTGGTTTGGAATGGCAACCGGTAAAACAATTTGAATTGGTAGCCATGTATACCATCTCCTCTCGCCGTTATGAAGACTTCGTTTTACAGAATAATTTACAGCGAGGCAATTTACTTCGCTTACAAGCGCAGATAAATTTCTAACTTAGGGTTATTCATCAATCATCCATTACAATGGCCGAGATCAAAACTAGAGTCGGACAGGAAAACATTACGGACTTTCTGAATACCATTACACCTGAGCAAAAAAAGAAAGACGCTTTTCAATTACTGGAACTTTTTCAAAAGATTACCGGATTAACACCCCAATTATGGGGCGGCGCTATTGTTGGTTTCGGAAAATACCAGTACCAACAAAAAGGCGGTCAAAAAGGCGAATGGTTTTTGGCAGGCTTTGCTCCGCGCAAATCAAACATCAGCATTTATACCATGGCAGGCTTTGATCAATATGAATCATTACTGAAACAATTGGGTAAATACAAAACGGGCATGGGTTGCTTATACATCAACAAACTAGCTGATGTTGACTTGACCATCCTAGAAAAAATTACTCATGCTTCTTTTGAAGAGATGAAGAAAAAATCTACTACACTTATACGTTACTGACGCACAGGTAATGGCTTTCCTACTTCAACAGAACAATCATGCCCTGGCTGACCATGTGGCGGATTGATCAATACCTTTCCTCCGGCACTGGGTGCCGACTGCATCATCGGAGCGTTTGGCTGAGCGGGTGCTGCATTCATTCGAATAGGAGCAGGTGTTGTATTTGCATCAGGTGCACTGTTTAATGGGGCGCCAACAGCTATATCACAGCGATGTCCGGGCAAACCATGAGCAGGATTCAATGCTATGGGTTCTGCATTGGGTGTGGTGGGTTTAGGTGCTGAATCATTGACAGTAGGTGCTGCAACAGTTTGCGGCACTGGTGCTACTGTATTCATGTCTACATTCCCTTCCCCTTCATTGCTGTTACAGCTAGCTACGAATATGGTTATTACCAACAGACTTAGAATTCTCATGGTTGTGTTTTTAGTAAAGCTAATGGTTTACGATTTCATATTGGCTTTAAAGACGCGAATAAAATTGCCTCCCAATATTTTTTGGATGTCTTTTTTCTTATACCCTCTCTCCAATAATGCTTTGGTGATCAATGGCAATCCGGTTACATCATCCAACTGCTGTGGTGAGGAACTGATCCCATCAAAATCAGAACCCAATCCAACATGATCTACACCGATCAGCCTTACGATATAGTCGAGATGATCTAATAATAAAGACAAAGGCGGACGAAGACTTTTCACCTCATCCGGATATTTTTCAAACAACACCTGCGATGCGTAATAAGGTTCAGGATTGATTTTGCGTAAAGAATCTCTTTCCGCTTTATGTGCTTGCAGAAAAGCATTGTTACGGGCATTGAACCCACTATCCAGAAAACCGGAATAAAAGTTCAAATGAACCACGCCATCGTTCTTGGCAATGGCTTTTAATTGATCATCTTTCAAATTACGAGATACCGGACAAATGGCATGCACACAACTATGAGAAGCAATCACGGGTTTGGTAGTGGTAGCGATGGCATCCCAGAAAGTTCGCTCCCCAACATGCGACACATCTACAATCATTCCCAATTCGTTCATCCTTTGAACAATTTGTTTACCCAATGCAGTGAGCCCTCTTTTATCCATGGGTAAACTGTCTTTTACTTCATCGGCAGCAGAAGTTGCCCATGCGGTAGAATTGTTCCAGGTCAGTGTCATATAACGAACACCTCTTTCAAAAAGTTGATCTAATTTTTGTAGGTCATCTTCAATCATGTGTCCACCTTCCACACCCATCATGGCACCTAATTTTTTTTCTTTTACGGCACGTTGCAGGTCTGAAGGCGTTTTTACCAGCATCATGGCAGATGGATTTCTTTCCACCCAAGCATACACAGAATCTATTTCCTGATTGGCTCTTTTGTAGGCGGCTCCTTTTCCAAAACCACCATCGCAGAAAATGGAAAATACTTGTATATCCATACCGCCTTCTTTCATTCGTTGCAAATCAGAGTGTGTTTTGCCTTTCAAGTTCTGATCAAACCGAACACCTTTATCAGCTGCTTGTGTAGGAAAATCGTTATGCGTATCGATGACGATGGCTCGTTGATGCATTTTTTTATAGGATTGCGACATTGCCAACAATGGCACAAGAAATAAAGAAAATACCAGTGTTTTTTTCATAGTATGAACTTATAAAAGAATACGATTAATCAATTGATTTACGCAATGCTTTACCGGCGCGTATTCCGGTATGTTGACCTTCGTTAACGGTTATCTGTCCATTTACCAATACATAACTGAACCCGGATGAGTATTGATGGGGTTGATCAAATGTAGAACGATCGATCACCGTTTTTTCATCAAAGATGACAATATCCGCTGCCATGCCTTCCAGCAACAACCCACGATCTTTTAATCTGAATTTGGTTGCAGGTAATGAAGTCATCCTGCGAATGGCTTCTTCGAGTCCAATTACTTTTTCCTCACGAACATATTTCCCCAACACCCTTGCATTGGTTCCATATCCACGTGGATGTGGATTGCCTTGTTGGTAGATACGAATGCTGGCATCAGAAGCAAACATATTGAAGGGATATTGCATGATCGTTTTTACATCCTCTTCACTCATTCCATGAAATACCATGCCCGCACCACCTTGCTCCATCATTTGAATAATGACTTCCGCTTCCGACACAGCGGTATGCGGATTACCTTTTGATAGATTCACTTGTTCAATACTCTTTCCATTCAAAGTAGTATCTGCTTCAAAGTAAGCGACTACCGGATAACTGAAATGTTGCAATTTTCTTTTTGCAAGTTTTTGCAACATATACTGTTTCACTTCTTCACGAATCTTCGGATTTTTTAGTCTGGCGTTAATTGAATCTCTGCCATCTGCCAATACCCAATCAGGCAATAAAGTACTGAGTGAAGTACTGGAAGCAGTATAAGGATATTGATCAATGGTGACATCCAATCCTTGTTGTCTTGCCTGCATCACCATCGGTATGGTTTCTTTACTTCTTCCCCAGTTTTGTTGCCCACTAAGTTTGAAATGCGATATCTGAACCGGCAAGCCAGCTTCTTTACCAATGTACAATGCTTCTTCGATGGCTTGCACCACACTATCACCTTCATCTCTCATGTGACTAGCATAAACGCCCTGATACTTTGCCGTGACTTTTGCCAAACGCACCACTTCCTCGGTTTTAGAATAGGTGCCGGGAATATAGATGAGTCCCGTAGACATTCCTACAGCACCACTTTTCATCGCTTTTTCTACCAACTGCTCCATTTGTAACATTTCCGCTTCAGTAGGATCTCTGTTCACTGTTCCCATCACAGCTTTGCGAACATCATTGTGTCCGATCAGCGCCGCAACATTCACTGAAGTACGCAAGCTATCTACCATGGTGAGGTAAGCATCAATATCTGCTTGTGACAATCCACAGTTACCCGTGATAACAGTAGTAACACCATCATAAATAAAATTGGCAGCTTCCGGATGCTTTTTTTCATCCTTCTCAATATGGGTATGTACATCAATAAAGCCCGGAGCTACTATTTGTTGTTGAACATCAATAATGCGATTGGCAGTCCATTTACCCAAATTCCCAATGCGTAGAATTTTTCCATTGCTGATGGCAATATCGCCATAGTACCAGGAATTGCCTGTTCCATCAAGTATGCGACCGTTTTTAATGAGTATTTCAGCCTGCTGTGCCTTAGCAGTACCACATAAAAGAAGAAGAATGACCAATAAACGCATATAAAAAGATTATGCTGAAAGATAAGCAATCTTGACAGACTGGTTTGGCCACTATTTTTAGCAATGAGCTTCGAGCCATGAGCTATGAGCTATCTAACTATACGCAAATAGAAAGATAGCTGGCCTTAGAAGCCCAAACTCAGCCTGAAAGCTGTAATTTTGCACTCCATAAAAAAACGGATATGCTGGATAAGCTCGATGCCATCAAAGCCAGATTTGAACAAGTAGGTGTAGCACTTACCAATCCTGAGATCATCAATGATCAGAAGCAGTTTGGTGCTTACAGCAAAGAGTATCGTTCTTTAGAAAAGATCGTAAAACCTTATGAGGAATATCAAAAGGTGATGGTTGATTACACTTTTGCCAAAGACAATCAGAACAGCAGTGATCCCGATATGCGTGAGTTAGCCAAAATGGAATTGCCTGAGTTGGAAGAAAAGAAAGAAGCACTGGAAAAAGAGCTAACCAAACTACTCATACCAAAAGACCCACAGGATGATAAAAATGCCATTCTGGAAATACGTGCCGGTACAGGTGGTGATGAAGCGAGTTTATTTGCCGGTGATCTCTTAGGTATGTATTTGCGCTATTGTGCTAAAAAAGGGTGGAAAGCCGCTGTAGTCAGTGAAAGTGAAGGAACAGTAGGCGGATACAAAGAAGTTGTGGTAGAAGTGACCGGTGAAGATGTGTATGGCACACTGAAATTTGAAAGCGGTGTACATCGTGTTCAACGTGTTCCCGATACAGAAACACAAGGACGAGTACACACTTCAGCAGCAACTGTTGCCGTAATGCCGGAAGCAGAGGAAGTAGATTTTGAATTGAAAGAAAGTGATGTGAAAATGGAAACTGCCCGAAGTGGTGGTGCGGGCGGACAAAACGTTAACAAAGTAGAGACCAAAGTATTCTTGACCCATATTCCTACCGGTGTGGTAGTGGTTTGTCAGACCGAGCGTTCTCAGTTGGGTAACCGTGAGAAAGCTATGGCCATGTTGCGTACAAAATTGTATGAAGAACAGGTACGTAAACAAGAAGAAGAAATTGCACGCCATAGAAAAACATTGGTAAGTACAGGCGACCGGAGTGCGAAGATCAGAACCTATAACTGGCCTCAGGGTCGTGTCACCGATCATCGTATTGGCTTGACATCCTACAACTTAGATGCAGTGATCAATGGTGAGATCGATGAATTCATCGAAGCTTTACAAGTGGCTGAAAACGCTGAGAAAATGTTGGTGCAATAAGTTTTCCCTTCTATCTGTTTTGCAACGATTTTATAACAGAGGTTGTCTATATTTATATAGAAAAAATCTGTTATGCAGAAATCGCTTGTATATATTTTCCTATTCGTGCTATTAGCAGGCAGTAGTCAGGCACAAATAGGCTCCTATTCATTTTCCGGAAGTTCTAAAGTATTGTACAATGATGGCTATGGTATACCATGGTCAAATTCTACTCTATACAATACTGATGGCTCTCCTTTTTATGATACATCTTTTTGTATTGGATCCATTCAACTGACCAATGGAAAAATGTACAGCGGCATTAAACTAAAGCTGAATCTAGAGGAACAGAAAATCATTTTTGAAGTGGAAGACGGTAATGCATTCGTTCTATCGATTCCAGTATCGCGTGTTGAACTGGGATGCGCTGCTTCGTCAAAACCTACAATATTCCGCTCCGGATTCAACGCCATTGATAAACAAAATGATCGTTCCTTATATCAGGTACTTGATTCCGGAAAAGTATTGCTGTTGAAATATACAGAGATCAGATTCAAAGACTCCAAAGCCTATAACAGTAATGATATGACGAGAAGTTATCGACAACTTCCCAGTTATTATTTATGGGTACCGGGCAAAGACATGATAAAAGTATCCACCAATGAAAATGATTTATTAGCCATACTTTCCGATCAGCAAAAAATATTGAATGATGCAATTTTAAAAGAGAAATGGAAGCTGAGAAAAGAGGCAGACCTCATTAAGATCATTGCTTTATACAATCGTTCTTCTATAAAAGGCTCTTAAAAAATGTATATGAGAAAAAATCTTTTATTACTACTCACCATCAGTTTTGTGAGTCATATAGCTTCAGCTCAAAGCTTTGAAAGGATAGATCCTTTGCGCCATACAAAAGAAACCATCCAGTTCATGAACGATGGCAATGGTCAACCCTTTAAACCTACTCGTAGTTTTGAAGAAGAAGGCTCCCCATTTTTTGCCAATGACTATTTGGAAAGCACAATTCAACTAATGAATGGGAAAAGCTACCACCGTGTTCCGGTGAAGATCAATTACCTGACAGGTCAGTTATTATTTAAAGCAGATGATGGACAAGAAATGACTGTCGTTAAGCCTTTTCAACGTGTTGAACTCATACGCGAAGGACAGAAATATATTTTTAGAAGTGGATTCCCACCTATCGACAAACAAAATGAATTGACTTTATATGAAATGCTTGATTCCGGTGCTGCGGTATTATTGAAACATACATCCGTAACATTTCAAGACAAGCAACCCTATAACGGAGTGAATATTATCAGGACTTACACAAAAAAAGAACTGTATTATTCTTATATACCTGCCAACGGACTTATCGCATTACCTGCTGAGCCAACAGAACTGATTCGTTTATTCGGGAAAGATGCTGTTATTATGAATGATTATCTGCAGATGCATAAACTCAAGACTAAAAAAGAAGCCGATCTGATCAAATTATTTGCGCATTATAATGCTCTCAAAAAAACAAATTGATCTTTAGTTTTTATTGATGCTATCTTCTTCTTTTTTGATTTTTTGCTCCCATGCCCAAGCAGTCTGCATCATCTGTTCTAGGTCATAGCGAATTGTCCAGCCAAGTTGTTGTACGGCTTTTTCATTATTGGCATAAATCGCTTCAATATCACCCGGCCTTCTTTGTCCTAACTCATAATTGAGTTGCAGACCACTTACTTTTTCAAATGTATGAATAGCTTCTAGTACCGTAATTCCGTTACCTGTTCCCAGGTTAAACACTTCACATTTGTTTTGATTGTTACCAGCACGCAAATAATCAACAGCAAGCGTATGGGCATGTGCAATATCTGATACATGGATATAATCACGGATACAACTACCATCACGTGTTTGGTAATCATTCCCATATACCATCATCTTGGGTAATTTACCGATTGCGGTTTGTGTAATAACAGGTACCAGATTTTGTGGTTTTCCTAGTGGTAATTCTCCGATCAGACAAGAAGGATGGGCTCCTACCGGATTGAAATAACGCAATAAAACGACTTGTGTATTGGATGCTTTTGTAAAATCAAGAAGTATTTGCTCACCCATTTGTTTAGTAGCCCCATATGGTGAAACTGCCTGTTGCAAAGCTGTTTCCTCAGTTACGGGAAAACGATCAGGATTGCCATACACTGTACAGGAAGATGAAAATACCACCTGTTGGATATTAAACTCCTTTACGCATTTCAAAATACTAACCAGTGAACCCATATTATTTTCGTAATACAATAAAGGTTGTTCTACCGATTCACCCACTGCTTTATAGGCGGCAAAATGAATCACGGCGCTGATATCCGGATTCTCTTGAAATACAGCTAAGGTTTCATCAAAATTCTTAAGATCAACTTTATAATTCTTGATACGCTTACCGGTGATCAATTGTATGCCAGTAAGTGGATAAGGGGTGGATCGTGATTGATCATCAATAGAAATCACGTCATATCCATTTTCGATCAAGTCCACAATGGTATGTGAACCGATATATCCGCAGCCTCCAGTGACCAATATTTTTGCCATGCTCAAAACTTGATACGGCAAAATACATAGCGCCGCTTAGAATCAGATAAAAAATTTGATGATATAGTAAATCAATGCTGCCATAGCTGCAGAAACAGGAATGGTTAAAATCCATGCCCAAAGAAGATTCACAGTTACTCCCCAGCGTACGGCACTCAATCGTTTAGTGGCACCTACACCTATGATAGCCCCTGTAATGGTATGTGTGGTACTTACCGGAATGGCTAATTTTTCTGTGAGGAATAAAGTAATAGCTCCTGCCGTTTCAGCACTTACACCTTCCAGTGGTGTTACTTTTGTAATTCTAGTACCCATCGTCTTAACAATTTTCCATCCACCACTCATTGTTCCCAATCCGATCACAAGAAAACTACAAAAAGGTACCCAGCTATACTCAGTTACGAATTGATTGAATGTCATATCCACACCCAATGATTGTTCGTAGTAAATAATGGCAGCACCAATAATACCCATTACTTTTTGCGCATCATTACCACCATGTCCCAAACTAAATGCTGCAGATGAAACCAATTGGAGTCTTTTAAACCAAGTTTCTGCTTTATAAGGATTGGCTCGTTTGCAGAGGTGCACAATTAAAATGGTAATGAAAAATGCCATAAACATACCTATCAATGGAGCCATGAAAATGAATAAGAATGTTGGAATTACTTTAGCATAGTTTACTACGTCAATTCCACCTTCACTAAAACCTCCCGCATGTGCTAATGCTGCCCCCATAAAACCACCCAATAAAGTATGTGATGAGCTAGAGGGAATACCAAACCACCAAGTAACCAGATTCCAGGTAATGGCTGCAATCAACCCTGCCAGAATAACTTCGAGTGTGATAAAATTTTCATTGACAGATTTAGCAATGGTATTACCAATTTTAAATTCCCCGATCAGGTATTTTGAAATAAAGAAAGCCGCAAAGTTGAATATGGCAGCCCAAAGTACCGCTTGAAATGGTGTCAATACTTTTGTTGAAACGATGGTAGCAATAGAGTTTGCTGCATCATGAAACCCATTGATATAATCGAATATAAAAGCCAGAACAATGATGATGACCAGGAGGGTGAACATAGGGTTAATTTTTCTGGGGAGAAAAAGTGAAAGGTGATAGGTGAAAAGTGAAACAAAAATCTTTTCACTTTTCACCTCTCACTTTTCACCTTAAGCATACTTAATAATAATAGATTCAATAACATTCGCAGCATCTTCACATTTATCAGTCGCAATTTCCATAACCTGATAAATTTCTCTTTTCTTGATCACTTCTTTAAAGTCATTCTCCTGCTGGAACAACATTTCAATACTCATATCAAATACATCATCCGCCTGGTTCTCGATGCTATTCACTTTTACCATGGCTTCCGTCATCTCACGCAGGTTCTTCATGTCACGTAGTCCATTCACTGCTTTTTTGATCTCGATGGTACCTTGCAGGATCAGATCTGCCATTTTTTGAATACCGGTATCATTCGGATTCACACTATAGAAATTGATCTTTTTGGAAGAAGCAAAAATATAATCGGCAATATCATCCAAAGCTGTTGCCAGGTAGTGGATGTCTTCACGGTCGAACGGAGTGATGAAATTTCTGCCTAATTCTGTAAAAATACGGTGGGTATTATCGTCGTTTTTATGCTCAAGGTCTTCGATCTGAGCCAGTACTGCAGCACGTTTGTTATTATCGGGTTCACTCACCATCTCCTTGAGTTTCAAGCCCATTTCGTGCACTTTTTCGGCTACATCTTCAAATAATTCATAGAAAACTTTGTTTTTTGGCATGAACAAACGGCCGAAAGTATTGATACCCATAGGTTAAAATTTACGCAAAAATAGGCTTACGGTACCGATGTAGAAAGGAAAACAAGGAATTAATAATTAGGTAACATTAAAATTTGCTGAATTTCTGTATATACCCCTAATCGCAATCGTTAACGGTTTGTTCTTATTTAGGACATATCCGGTTAACACAGCCCCTGCCATTTTGCAACACAGTTTATCGTAATTGAGCAACGAAAGTAGATTTTCTCATGTGTCAGCCCCGATGTCTATCGGGGCTTTTGCGTGGGAGGGGGAGTATGTTCACTTAAGTGTGTCAAATTGTAAATTTAGACACATGAAAGAAGAAA
>VFQQ010000220.1_pt1 | contig 140471 bp, 131 predicted proteins | sample 3512341 | NCBI WGS metagenome assembly VFQQ01 (sample SAMN10412373, study PRJNA504923) | tailings metagenome | isolation source: Relicate 2 Philex TSF1 revegetated site | place: Philippines: Tuba, Benguet | collected 2017-08-29 | reverse complement strand
CGGTGGAGCACGACATGGGCGTGGTGTTCGGCCTGGCCGACCGCATCGCCGTGGTCGTCTACGGCGAGGTGCTGGCCTTCGACACGCCCGCGGCCGTGCGGGCCAACCAGCGCGTGCAGGAGGCCTATCTGGGCTCACATGTCGCAGATGCACAGGGAGCGGCACACTGATGTTGAAGATCGAAAACCTTCACGCCTACTACGGCAAGAGCCACGTCCTGCATGGCGTGAGCTTCGAGGTGCAGCCCGGCGAGATCGTTGCGCTGCTGGGCCGCAATGGTTCGGGCCGCTCCACCACCGCCAAGGCCGTCATGGGCCTGGTGGAATGCCAGGGCAGCATCCACTGGAAAGACCAGCAGATCATGGGCAAGAAGGCCTATGAGGTGGCCCACCTGGGCCTGGGTTACGTGCCCGAGAACCGCGATATCTTCCCCACGCTCACCGTGCACCAGAACCTGATGCTGGGCCAGAAGGGCAAAGGCAAGGGCTCGCGCTGGAGCTTCGAGGACATGTACAACATGTTTCCGCGCCTGCGCGAACGCCAGCACACCGAAGCCGGCGTGCTCTCGGGTGGCGAGCAGCAGATGCTCACCCTGTGCCGCACGCTCATGGGCGACCCGGACCTGATCATCATCGACGAGCCGACCGAAGGCCTGGCGCCCAAGATCGTGGAGCTGGTGGGCCAGTACCTGCAGACGCTGAAGTCGCGCGGGGTTTCGGTGTTGCTGATCGAGCAGAAACTGACCATCGCCATGGCAATTTCCGATCGCGCGCTGGTGATGGGGCACGGCAGCATCGTGTTCCAGGGCACGCCGGAGAGCCTGCGCGCCGATCCGTACACCCGCAAGGAGTGGCTGGAGGTTTGACAAGTCGGAATCGACGGAGCCGCCGAGATCGTATTGTCAAGGCGGAACCGTTTTGCGGTCCTGTTAAGGCCACAATCTGGGCAAACGAGCGTGCAGCCAATCAAGCCGATTTGGAGGCATCGCGATGAATTTGGTTGGCCCCTGATCTTCGGTCTCATAGCTTATATGATTGTCCGAATAATTTAGCTCGAGTCCAAACTCACCCATCCCTAGCTGTGGATGGTAATGCCTCTCCAATAACAATTCATTGTTTTCCGAGAAAATTTGGAGGCGGACCTCGTCGCTGTGAATATTTGTCGGATCAATGCGACCTCGCAGACCGCAAAGAACAACTCTATATGCGACTCCGTCGAACATCTGAGTCCGGCCATTTAGTTTCTTGGTATAGAAGTCACAGGATCTGTAATCAATGGCGGACGGTCTGATAATGGTAAGCCAGAGCGCATATGTTGCAATCAAGCCGACAGCGATCGGATATAAGATTAACCTCCTCATTATGCGCAGACCTCTCCTGGATCTAACTCTATCGACCGACCGAGCTTGATGAGCTTTAAATTTGAGTAAATTAGAAGATCACCACCTCGCCCTTTCAAATCACGCCAGATTTGGAAGCGTTGATTTTTTGCTGGGTGAAATTTCTTTTTGCGGAACTAATGGTCAAAAAATCGGTCAGATTATCCAAATGTGATGGCTCTGACTGATGATGCAGTCGAAGCTTGTTAACATTCGCAGGTAGGAGCTTCATCCGCGAATGCCACCAAGGCCAACAGGACGAACATGCCACGCCGATAGGCGGAATGTATGACTACAAACCCTTCATGCCTTCAACATGCCAGATCTGCTCTGCTGAAGACGTCAAGAAAGACCTTCCCTAGGGCCACAGCCTGGGCAATCGCGCAAGAATCCAATCAAGCTGACTAGGCGGGATTTTCATTTTTTTCTGGTACCCTTGACCTTCACCGTCGTTATAAATCAGGTGATCAGATTTATACTCGAGATCCAACGTGCTACTCATGCCCATGATCGGCTCGAAGTATCGTTCTGCAAGAAGCTCTCCAGTTATCGAAAATACTTGAAGCCGAACAAGATCACCTCGCGCAGCAGAGTCATCGAATCTTCCTCGGATGCCGCACAAGCGAATGTCATATACCTGATCTTGAAAGGTTTGTATGCCGCCGTTCATATTCCTTGTATAGCTTTCGCAATGTCGATAGTACGAAGGAGTTGGATTAATGAAGATAAACCAGAGGCAATATAAGAATAAAAAAATCACCGTCATTAATAAAAGCATGCCCTTTAGAGTGGATTTCATTCCGTGTATTCCCTGCATACTTCCTCGAGATCCAATTCAATAGGCCGGTCTAGCTTGACTCGTTCGAAGTCAGAGTAAATTAGAAAGTCACCGCCTCTTCCTTTTCGAGTGCGCCAGACTTGAAAATCCTTGTTTCGCACTGGATAATAGACTTCCGATTTTCGCATTCGATGTCCGCGATCGACTGCGTTGTCCAAATGACGGGCGCTGTTCAGGTTAAGTATGGATGAAGTGGTAGATTCGTCCCGTTTTCATAGGGAGAACGGGGATGAAGTCCACTCAGTTCAAGTCGCTGCTTGCCTCACTGGGCAGCCTTACGCCGGCGCAGCGTAAGAAGCTGGCGGCCGCGCTTTACCCGGCCGCCCCTCCGGCACCCGTCTCTCGCGCCATAGACGGGCTCCAGCCCGAGGCCTGCCCGCACTGTCACGGGGAGAAGGTGGTTCGCAACGGGGTATCTGACGGCTTGCAGCGATATCTTTGCCGAAGCTGTTCACGGACCTTCAACGCGACCACCGGTACGCCCCTAAGCCGCCTCAGGGACAAGGAGCAGCTCGACGCCTACGCCGACTGCATGCGCCACGGGCTCTCGGTCCGGGCCGCCGCAGACCGGGTCGGCATGACTGTGGATAAGTCGTTTCGGTGGCGCCACCGGTTCCTCCAGGGTGTCGTACCGCACCAGCCCAAGGGCGTAGTGGGCTTGCTCGAGGTCGACGAGACCTACTTCCGGGAGTCCCAGAAGGGCTCCCGCAAGCTCACCCGGCCCGCCCGCTACAGCGGTGGCCGCGCCAAGGGCGCTGGCCGCAAAGCCAAGGACTGGGTGCCCGTCCTCGTCGGGCGCGTTCGTGGTCAGCCTTATGTCGTGGACAGGGTGCTGGTCAAGCTGAACGGGGTGGAGGTAACCGCCGCCCTCAAGGACACCGTCAAGCCAGGCGAGACGGTGGTCTGCACGGACGGCCATTCCGCCTTCCTGCGGCTGGACAAGGCTCTGGGGGTGGAGACTCGCTACTTCGTAGCTGGCTATCACGGCCACACGAACAAGACCTTCCACGTCCAGACCGCCAACAACTATCACGAGCAGCTCAAGACGTGGATACAGCGCGGGCTAAGGGGCGTGGCCACCAAATACCTGCCCCACTACCTCGCTTGGCACCGGCTGATGACCTGGAACAAGGCCGGCCTGACGAGGTTCGATGTGGTCCGCTCAGCCCTCGGTCAGCAGGTCATCAATACTTAACCTGAACAGCGCCAAATGACGAGGCATCGGAGGCAGGTATAGCCTAGGTTCATTTCCGAGCTCGTGGTGATGGTGTGGATCGGTGATCTTCGCGAACGTTTCTGCCATTGCGGCGTCGCCCGCAATAATCACCCCACCTTGATTCCAATGCCCCAGATATTGGGAGGCATTGCTCTCTGGATCGTCATTGAATGAGTAGCTATCCTTGGCGTAAACATATATGTGCGTTACCGTGGCTTTTGTTTGCGTACATACTCCCCAGGGACTGGTGTTGTAGCGCATGTATTTGGCCGTTGAAAGCTTGACGCTGGCTACTGCTGCGTATAAGTGAAAATTTGCCATGGATGCTGCAAGATCATTCATGAACAGGGTTGGGCTGCCCAGTGCGTCGGCAATTGAAATGGAAATTTGTTGAAACTGAAACTCTTGATGCAACTTCTGTTTGTCACCAAGGCTTTCTGTCATTACATCAAGAGTGCCTGAGTAGTATTGGTTATGTCGCTCCATAAAACTTCGCAAGTTTGCAGTCAATTGCGCTCGTGCCCGTCGGTTATAGATATTTTCCTTTGCATCAGCATGCAGGTTGGAGGCTATAAGATGCTCGCATCGCGCTCTTACATTGCCCCAGCGCAGGACCCACTTTAATTTGCAAGATTCAAAGTCAACAAATTCCTTATCAAAAGCAACCCTTTTGTCTCGCGGCGCAATATGCGCCCCACCGTTAAACCATCGTCGCGCGCAATGGGCTGCGTAATGGAAGCCCATGCGTTCCATCGCCTCTGGTAGATCAAGCATGTCAAACGGCGGAGGGGCAGGCGTGCAGTTGTCTGGAATGTCCGCAGTACCGGGGTGCACCATGGGTTTTGGGGTGGCTGCACTCGCTGTTGGCGGCTTGGAGGGGGATTTCTGTGGCGCCTCTCCCAGCAACCGCTTGGGGTCCTTATTCATCAAGACGTTCGCTTGCACCTGAAGCGGACGGCAACCCTCCAGGTCCTGTTTGAGAAACCAGGTTTTGCCGTCTTTGGTTGTCAGGTACGGATGACGATCTCGCCCCCGTTCACGTTGGTAGTCCTCAATCTTTTCAACATAGCGATCCAGCCATGACATGGTGCGACCTCGTTCAGAAGGTGGCCGCGAGTGGGCCTCGTGCCGTTGCGAGATGGGGCGGGGCGCTGTGCGCATCTTGTGTGTCTGCCCAGAGGAGGGAAGTCGAGTGTGATTTCATCTTGTTCATAGGTAATCCCTGATGGTTTTTGGAGGAGTTGCCGCAAGGCGTTTGCCCGTCAACCTGATGGACAGGAGGGGTCAGCTTCGGCAGCAACCGAATCAATGTAGGCTCGCGTGCGCACGTAAGGTCCCGGGGGTATTCGCGTTGCTCTGGAACCGGTCGCGCAGAACATCTGCCACGCCTGAAGCAGATGTCGCATCCATGTCCCACTCGAGACAAACCTCTCTGTCCCAATACAGCGTTGCCCTTCTAGAATCGAACGATCGTTCTTTTTGCAGAAGAGCGTCACAGTCAACGCCCTCAGGCACTGCCCGACATACACAACGAAGGAGCTTTCATGACCGCTGAGTACAAGGTCCACGGCGATGTGGCCGTCATCACCATGAACAACCCGCCGGTCAACGGCCTGGGTCTGTCGACCCGCCAGGGCATCACCGACGGGCTGGCCAAGGCCGAGGCCGATCCGGCCGTGAAGGCGATCGTTCTCACCGGTGCGGGCAAGGCGTTCTCGGGCGGTGCGGACATCCGTGAGTTCGGCTCGCCCAAGGCGCTGGCCGAACCCAACCTGCTGTCGGTGATCCTGGCGGTGGAAAACGCTTCCAAGCCGGTCGTGGCCGCGATCCATTCCGTGGCCATGGGCGGTGGCCTGGAGCTGGCCCTGGGCTGCCACTACCGCATTGCTGCGCCCGGCACAAACGTGGCGCTGCCCGAAGTGAAGCTGGGCCTGATTCCCGGTGCTGGCGGCACGCAGCGCCTGCCGCGTGCCCTGGGCGTGGAACCCGCACTGAACATGATCGTGAGCGGCGAAGCCATCAAGAGCGAGATGCTGGCGCAGGTGCCCGGCCAGATGCTGTTCAACAAGCTGTCTGCCTCGGCTGAAAACCTGGCCGATGAAGCCCTGGCCCTGGCCCGCGAAATGGCCGCCAAGCACGCCGACGGCAGCGCGCTGCCCAAGGTGCGCGACCTGCCGTGCAAGCACCCGAAGGGCGACGCCTACTTCCAGTTCGCGCGCAACATGGTCAAGGGCATGTCGAAGAACTTCCCGGCGCCCGCCAAGTGCGTGGACGCGGTGGAAGCCGCCACGAAGAAGAAGTTCGACGACGGCATGGCCTTCGAGCGCGAGATCTTCATCAACCTGATGTGGACGCCCGAGTGCCGCGCGCTGCGCCATCTGTTCACCGCCGAACGCGCCGCCAGCAAGATTCCCGATGTGCCGGAAGACACGCCCAAACGCGAGATCGCGTCGGTGGCCGTGATCGGTGCCGGCACCATGGGCGGCGGCATTTCCATGAACTTCCTCAACGCCGGCATCCCGGTGAAGATCCTGGAAATGAAGCAGGAAGCGCTGGACCGCGGCATCGCGACCATCCGCAAGAACTACGAAGCCCAGGTGAAGAAGGGCAAGCTCAAGCAGGACAAGTACGACCAGCGCATGGCGCTGCTCAGCACCACGCTGAGCTACGACGACATCGGCTCGGCCGACCTCGTGATCGAGGCCGTGTTCGAGGAAATCGGCGTCAAGGAAAAGGTGTTCAAGGAGCTCGACCGCGTGATGAAGCCGGGCGCGATCCTGGCCTCCAACACCTCCACGCTGGACGTGAACCAGATCGCCAGCTTCACCAAGCGCCCGCAGGACGTGGTGGGCCTGCACTTCTTCAGCCCGGCCAACGTGATGAAGCTGCTGGAGGTGGTGCGCGGCGAGAAGACCGCCAAGGACGTGATGGCCACCGTGATGGCCGTGGCCAAGAAGATCAAGAAGACCGCGGTGGTCTCGGGCGTGTGCGACGGCTTCATCGGCAACCGCATGATCGAGCAGTACGGCCGCCAGGGCGGTTTCCTGCTCGACGAAGGCTGCACGCCCGAGCAGGTGGACAAGGCGATGGAGAAGTTCGGCATGGCCATGGGCCCGTTCCGCATGGGCGACCTGGCCGGCAACGACATCGGCTGGGCGATCCGCAAGCGCCGCTACCAGGAAAAGCCGGACATGAAGTACAGCAAGACCGCCGACCTGCTGTGCGAGAAGGGCCGCTTCGGCCAGAAGACCGGTGCCGGCTGGTACGACTACGTGCCGGGCAAGCGCGATGCGATCCCGAACGCGGAAGTGGTGAAGATGATCGAGGACCACCGCAAGTCGCTCGGCATCACGCCGCGCAAGATTTCCGACGAGGAGATCGTGCAGCGCCTGGTGTACGCGCTGGTGAACGAGGCCGCGCACATCCTGGAAGAGGGCATTGCCAACAAGGCCAGCGACATCGACGTGGTCTACATCTTCGGCTACGGCTTCCCCATCCACCGCGGCGGTCCGATGATCTACGCCGACACGGTGGGCCTGTTCAACGTGGTGCAGAGCATGAAGCGCTTTGCGAAGAACCCGCTGGACGACGCGAAATTCTGGGAGCCCGCACCGCTGCTCCAGCGTCTCGTGGCTGAAGGCAAGACCTTCAACTAAGCCCACCGCAAGAACACGACCGAACAGGAGAACATTTCATGACCAACGCCGTCATCGTTTCCACCGCCCGCACGCCCCTGGCCAAGAGCTGGAAGGGCGCCTTCAACATGACCCACGGCGCCACGCTCGGCGGCCACGCGGTGCAGCACGCCGTGCAGCGCGCCGGCATCGAAGCCGCCGAAGTGGACGACGTCATCATGGGCTGCGCCAACCCCGAAGGCGCCACCGGCGCCAACATCGCGCGCCAGATCGCGCTGCGCGCGGGCCTGCCCATCACCACCTCGGGCGTCACCGTCAACCGCTTCTGCTCGTCCGGCCTGCAGACCATTGCCATGGCCGCGCAACGCATCATCGCGGGCGAGGGCGACGTGTACGTGGCCGGCGGCGTGGAGAGCATTTCCTGCGTGCAGCAGGAGATGAACACCCACATGATTGCCGACCCCTGGCTCGTGGCGAACAAGCCCGAGATCTACTGGAACATGCTGCAGACCGCCGAGCAGGTGGCCAAGCGCTACAACATCGGCCGCGACGCGATGGACGAGTACGGCGCCGCCAGCCAGCAGAAGGCCACGGCCGCGCTGGAAGCCGGCCTGTTCAAGGCCGAGATCGCCCCCATCACCGTGACCGCCGGCGTGGCCGACAAGGTCATGGGCCTGACCACGAAGCAGGTGACGGTGGAGAACGACGAAGGCATCCGCGCCGGCACCACCAAGGAAGGCATCAGCGGCATCCGCCCGGCCATTCCCGGCGGCCTGATTTCGGCCGGCAACGCCAGCCAGTTCAGCGATGGTGGCGGCGCCTGCGTGCTGATGAACGAAACCCTGGCCGAGAAGCGTGGTCTGCAGCCGCTGGGCCGTTTCCTCGGCTTCGCCGTGGCAGGCTGCGAGCCCGATGAAATGGGCATCGGCCCGGTGTTCGCCATCCCCAAGGTGCTCGCTCGCCTGGGCCTGAAGATCGGCGACATCGACCTGTGGGAATTGAACGAAGCCTTCGCGGTGCAGGTGATCTACTGCCGCGACAAGCTGGGCATCCCGGGCGACCGCCTCAACGTCAACGGCGGCGCCATTGCCGTGGGCCACCCGTACGGCGTGTCGGGCCAGCGGCTCACCGGCCACGCGCTGATCGAAGGCAAGCGCCGTGGCGCCAAGCGCGTCTGCGTGACGATGTGCATCGGCGGCGGCATGGGCGCTGCCGGCGTGTTCGAAGTCCTCTGAGGCCGATCCGCCATGGCCGAGGCCAGCGTCAGCCCCGAGGTGTTTCTGGCCATGGGGCGCGAGGTGCTGGCGGCCCAGCCGTTCTCGCGCCTGATCGGCGCCGAGCTCGCCGCGTTCTCCAAGGGGCGCTGCGAGCTGCATGTGCCCATCGGCGAATCGGTGAAGCAGCAGCACGGCTTCGTGCACGGCGGCGTGCTGAGCTACGCGGCCGACAACGCGCTCACCTACGCCGGGGGCAGTGCCCTGGGCTTGCGGGTGGTCACGGCGGAGTTCAAGATCAACTACCTGCGGCCTGCCATTGGTGATCGGCTGATCGCCCGCGCCGAGGCCGTGCACACCGGCAAGACGCAATCGGTCTGCCGCTGCGATGTGTTCGTGCTGAAGGACGGCGTGGAAAAGCTCTGCGCCGTGGCGCAGGGCACCATTGCCGCGCTGCCGCCCCAGAACTGAAGAAGAGACCGATTCCATGAGCCTGCGCCCGACCGTCGACTTCCTGCTGAACGACTGGCTGCACGTCGAGACCCTGAGCGGGCGCGAGCGCTTCGCCGACCACAGCCGCGAAACCTTCGACGCCGTGCTCGACACCTGCGAGCGCATTGCGCGCGAGAAGTACGCACCGTTCAACCGCGTGGTGGACACGCAGGAACCGCACTTCGACGGCGAGAAGGTGATCCTGCCGCAGGCCACGCACGACGCGCAGAAGGCCTACGCCGAGAGCGGCATGCTCAGCGCCGCGCAGGACTACGAGGTGGGCGGCATGCAGCTGCCCTACACGGTGGAAGCCGCCGCCAACGCGTTCTTTGCCATGGCCTCGGTGAGCATTGGCAGCGGCATGCTCACCACCGGCAACGCGAACCTGCTCATGGTGCATGGCACCGAAGCGCAGAAACAGGTGTTCGCGCTCAACGAGTTCTCGGGCCGCTTCTCGGGAACCATGTGCCTGTCCGAACCCCAGGCCGGCTCGTCCCTGAGCGACGTGGTCACCCGCGCCGTGCCCGACGGCCCCGATTTCCAGAGCGACCCGCTCGGGCCGCGCTACCGCCTCAAGGGCAACAAGATGTGGATCTCGGCGGGCGAGCACGAGCTCACCGAAAACATCATCCACCTGGTGCTGGCCAAGATTCCCGATGAGAACGGCCGGCTCGTGCCCGGCACGCGCGGCATCTCGCTTTTCGTCGTGCCCAAGAAACTGGTGAACACCGCCGGTGAGTTGACGGGCGAACGCAACGACGTGGCGCTGGCCGGCCTGAACCACAAGTGCGGATGGCGTGGCACCACCAACACGCTGCTCAACTTCGGCGAGGGCAAGTACCCGGTGAAGGGCGAGGCCGGTGCGGTGGGCTACCTGGTGGGGCAGGCGGGCAAGGGCCTGCACTGCATGTTCCACATGATGAACGAGGCCCGCATCGGCGTGGGCATGGCCGCCACCATGCTGGGCATGGCGGGCTACCACGCCAGCCTGGACTACGCGAAGAACCGCCCGCAGGGCCGCCCCATGGGCCCGGCCGGCAAGGACCCGGCGCAGCCGCCGGTGCGCATCATCGAACACGCGGACGTGAAGCGCATGCTGCTGGCGCAGAAGGCGTATTGCGAAGGCGCGCTGGCGCTGGAGCTGTACTGCGCGCGCCTGGTGGACGAACAGCACACCGCCGACGCCGCCACGGCCGACGACGCGCGCCTGCTGCTCGAGGTGCTCACGCCCATCGCCAAGAGCTGGCCGAGCGAGTGGTGCCTGGAAGCCAACAGCCTGGCGATCCAGATCCACGGTGGCTATGGCTACACGCGCGACTTTCCGGTGGAGCAGTACTGGCGCGACAACCGCCTGAACATGATCCATGAAGGCACGCACGGCATCCAGGCGATGGACCTGCTGGGCCGCAAGGTGCTCATGGAAGGTGGCAAGGGCTTGAGCCTGCTGGCCGGCCGCATCAACGACACGATCCAGCGCGCGATCCACATTCCCGAATTCGCGGCCCACGCCAACGCGCTGGGCCAGGCGCTCGCGCAGGTGGGAGCCGCCACCAAGGCCGCCTGGGCCACTGGCGAACCGACCGACGCGCTCGCCAACGCCGTGCCGTACCTGCAGGCCTTCGGCCACACCGTGCTGGCCTGGATCTGGCTGGACGTGGCGCTCGCCGCACAGGCCGCCCCCGAATCGCCCGCACGCGCCGGCCGCCTGGCCGCCATGCGTTTCTTCTTCCACTACGAGCTGCCGAAGATCGGCGCCTGGCTGCAGGTGGTGAGCAGCCGCGACCAGACCTGCGCAGCGCTGCCCGAAGAGGCGTTCTGATGCTGCACCACATCGTCATGTGGAAAATCAAGGCCACGGCCGATGGCAGCAGCCGCGAGGCCAACATTGCCAAGGCCCGGGCGCTGCTCGATGCATGCTCAAACCTCGTGCCCGGCATCGTGCGCTTCGAGGTGGCCAGCTTCCTGGCCGGCATGGAGTGCACTTACGACCTGGTGCTCAACAGCACCTTCACCGACCGCGAGGCACTCGCCGCGTACCAGAATCACCCCTCACACACCGCGCTCAAGCCGTTCATGCGCCTGGTCGTGCAAGACCGCCAGTGCATGGACTACGAGACCTGATCCAACAGACACCACAGGAGACCACATGACCCGAACCATTCCCCAACTCTTCGACCTCAAGGGCAAGACCGCCCTGATCACCGGCGGCTCGCGCGGCCTGGGTCTGCAGATGGCCCACGCCCTGGGCGAGGCCGGCGCGCGCGTGCTGGTGAGCTCGCGCAAGGCCGAAGACCTGGAGAGCGCCGTGGCCGAACTGCAGGCCGCCAACATCGACGCGCGCTGGATCGCGGCCGACTGCTCGAAGGAAGAGGACATCCACCGCCTGGCCGACGAAAGCCTGCAGCGCCTGGGCGACATCGACATCCTGGTGAACAACGCGGGTGCCGCGTGGGGCGCACCGGCCGAAGACCACCCCGTGGAGGCCTGGGACAAGGTGATGAACCTCAACGTGCGCAGCTATTTCATCCTGAGCCAGGTCGTCGCCCGGCGCAGCATGATCGCCCGCAAGTCGGGCCGCATCATCAACACCGCGTCCATCGCCGGCCTGGGTGGCAACCCGTCGGGCATGAACACCATCGCCTACAACACGTCCAAGGGCGCGGTGATCAACTTCACCCGCGCACTGGCCGCCGAGTGGGGCAAGTACGGCATCACCGTCAACGCCATCTGCCCGGGCTTCTTCCCCAGCAAGATGACCGTGGGCACGCTCAAGGCCATGGGCGAGGACAAGCTCGCCGCCCACGCGCCCCTGCGCCGCCTGGGCGACGACGAAGACCTGAAGGGACTGACCGTGCTCTACGCCTCCGACGCCGGCAAGCACATCACCGGCCAGTGGCTGGCGGTGGATGGCGGCGTGTCGGTGATCACCGGAGGTTGAGCGCTTCATGGAGTTTGCCGTCCGCATCCCTTTCGTCGAGCTGCTGGGCTTCGAACTGCACAGGTTCGAAGGAGGGGAGGCGGAACTGCGCTTCAACCCGGGGCCCGACCACCTGAATTCCTTTGATGTGGTGCACGGCGGTGCCAGCATGACCCTGCTCGACGTGGTCATGGCGCATGCCGCGCGCTCCACCGTGCCCGAGATGGGCGCGGTCACCATCGAAATGAAAACCAGCTTCATGCGCGCCGCCAAGGGGCCGCTGCGGGCCACCGGCCGCACGCTGCACCGCACCGCCACGATGGTCTTCACCGAAGGCCACATCCACGACGCCGACGGCAAGCTCTGCGCCCATGCCACCGGCACCTTCAAGCTCATGCCGCGCCTGGCCACCGGTGCCCGCAGCACGCAGCCGCTCAACCAGATCCGGACCGACTGACGGTCCCATTCCCCAACGGAGAAACACCATGCCCGCCAACCAGCAGATCCTTCTCGACAACCGCCCCGATGGCGAAGCCACCGTCAACAACTTCAAGCTCGTCACCAACCAGACGCCCGCGCTGGCCGACGGCCAGGTGCTGGTGCGCCACCATTTCCTGAGCCTGGACCCGTACATGCGCGGCCGCATGAACGACAGCAAGAGCTACGCCGCTTCGCAGGCGCTGGGCGAAGTGATGATCGGCGGCACCGTGGGCGAGGTGGCCGAATCGAAGCACCCGAAATTCCAGCCTGGCGACAAGGTGGTGGGCATGGGCGGCTGGCAGGAATACAGCGTGGTCGACGCCGGCCAGCCCGGCGCGCTGCGCAAGGTCGACACCACGCACGTGCCGCTGTCGCACTACCTGGGCGCGGTGGGCATGCCCGGCGTGACCGCTTGGTACGGCCTGGTGAAGATCATCAACCCCAAGGCCGGTGACACCGTGGTGGTAAGTGCAGCCACCGGCGCGGTGGGCAGCGCTTTCGGCGCCCTGGCCAAGGCGCGCGGCTGCCGCGCGGTGGGCATTGCCGGCGGCCCGGACAAGTGCAAGTACGCCGTGGAAGAGCTCGGCTTCGACGCCTGCATCGACTACAAGCAGCACAAGGACATGTATTCGCTGGCCAAGGCCTTGAAGGAAGTCTGCCCCAAGGGCATCGACGGCTACTTCGAGAACGTCGGCGGCATGGTGCTCGACGCGGTGCTGCTGCGCATGAACGCGTTCGGCCGCATTGCCGTCTGCGGAATGATCGCTGGCTACGACGGCCAGCCGATGCCACTGGCGAACCCGGCGCTGATCCTGGTGAACCGCCTCAAGGTCGAAGGCTTCATCGTCAGCGAGCACATGGAAGTCTGGCCCGAAGCGCTGACCGAACTCGGCACGCTGGTCGGCACCGGCAAGCTGCGCCCGCGTGAGACGGTGGCGCAAGGCATTGCGGCGGCGCCCGAGGCTTTCCTGGGCCTGCTGAAGGGCAAGAACTTCGGCAAGCAGCTCGTGAAGTTGATCTAACCCCCCGCGCCGCCTTTGGCGTCACCCCCCAGGGGGCGCCACTGGCGGCCCGGCGGAGCCGGTTCCGCGGTGGCCCTGGATGGGGAGCCCGCTTCTGATGAGGAGTCGTTGTGAACGCCACGCATGAAGTGTTCAACCAGCCCGCGCCGCTGGTGGATGTGAATCTGTTCGCCGGCAACCAGCCCATGCAGGCCGCGCTGAAGTTCAACGCGCCATCGTTCGACACCGCCGCGCTGCAAACGCTGGGCGCCACCGTGGGCAGCGCGGAGATGCAGACCCATGCGCGTCTGGCCAACGTGCACACGCCCCAGCTCAAGACGCACAGCCGCGTGGGCCAGCGCATCGACCAGGTCGAGTTTCACCCTTCTTACCATGCGCTCATGAAGGCGGCCACCGGGGCCGGCCTGCACGGTTCCCCCTGGGGCGAGGGCGGGGCGAACCCGCACCTGCAGCGCGCCGCCGGTTTCATGCTGTTCACCGAGCTCGAGCCTTCCATCCTGTGCCCGATCTCCATGAGCTACGCCGTGGCGCCCGCGCTCAAGGACAACCCCGCCATCTGGCGCGACTGGGCGCCCGGCCTCACCAGCCGCGCCTACGACCCCGCGCTCAAGCCCTGGCGCGACAAGCCCGGCCTGACCATGGGCATGGGCATGACGGAGAAGCAGGGCGGCTCCGACGTGCGCGCGAACACCACGCGCGCCGAGCCCGCCGGCAGCGACGCCTGGGGCCAGCGCTTCACTGTCACGGGCCACAAGTGGTTCTTCTCCGCGCCCATGTGCGATGCCTTCCTCATCCTCGCGCAGACCGCCAGCGGCCTGAGCTGCCTGTTCCTGCCGCGCGTGCTGCCCGATGGTTCGTTGAACCAGCTGTTCATCCAGCGCCTGAAGGACAAGCTGGGCAACAAGGCCAACGCCAGCTCCGAGGTGGAGTTCGTGGGCGCCAGCGCGTGGCTGGTGGGTGAAGAGGGGCGTGGCGTGCCGCAGATCCTGGCCATGGGCACGATGACGCGGCTCGACTGCGCGCTGGGCACCAGCGGCCTGATGCGCCAGGCGCTGTCCATTGCGCTGAACCACACCACGCAGCGCAAGGCCTTCGGCAAGGCGTTGATCGACCAGCCGCTGATGAAGAACGTGCTGGCCGACCTGGCGCTGGAGTCCGAAGCGTCCACCGCGCTGGCGCTGCGCCTGGCGCGCAGCTTCGACCGCGCGAGCGACCCGCACGAGCAGGTGATGATGCGCCTGCTCACCCCGGTGGCGAAGTTCTGGATCTGCAAGCGCGGCAGCCATTTCGCCCAGGAAGCCATGGAATGCCTGGGCGGCAACGGCTACGTGGAAGAGGGCGGCGAAGGCATCATGGCCCGCATCTACCGCGAGATGCCGCTCAACTCCATCTGGGAAGGCGCCGGCAACATCATGGCGCTGGACCTGTTGCGCGCCCTGCGCAAGGCCGATGCCGCCGCCGCGCTGGCCCACGAACTCGCCCCCGCGCGCGGCATGCACCCGGCGCTCGACCACCTGGCCCAGCGCCTGCCCCTTCGCGTGGAAGAGATGGCCACCGAGATGGAGGCGCGCCGCCTCGCGCAGGACGTGGCGCTGGCCGTGCAGGCCGCGCTGCTCGCACAGACCGCGCCCGCCGCCGTGTTCGGTGCCTTCTGCGATTCTCGGCTGGGTGGACACTGGGGCTACAGCTTCGGCTCGCTGTCCTCGGGCACCGACGTCGATGCCATCATTGCCCGTGCCATGCCGCGCTGACACCCACGGAACGCCAGAGAAAGTCCCCACATGCCCGATCTCATCCTGCACCACTACGGCCTCTCGCCGTTTGCCGAGAAGTCCCGCCTCATGCTCGGCCACAAGCGCCTCGCCTGGCGCGGTGTCACCATTCCGGCGACCATGCCCAAGCCCGACGTGACCGCACTCACCGGCGGCTACCGCCGCACGCCCATCCTGCAGATCGGCGCCGACATCTACTGTGACACGGCGCTCATCTGCGACGTGCTTGAGCACGTGCAGCCCGACCCGCCGCTGTACCCCGAGCACCTCAAGGGCATGGCCCGTGTGCTGGCCCAGTGGGCCGACACCACGCTGTTCTGGGCCTCGATGGGCTACAACATGAGCCCCAAGGGCGCGGCCGCGCTGTTCGCCGGCCAGCCGCCCGAGGTGGGCCAGGCCTTCGCCGCCGACCGCGCCACCATGCGCGCCGGCATGACCAGTCCGCGCCCCGGCGACGCCACCGCGGCCTTCCGCAGCTACCTGCGGCGCCTCTCCACCATGGTGGAAGAACACCCGTTCCTGCTGGGCGATGAGCCCTGCATCGCCGACTTCGCCGCGTACCACCCGCTGTGGTTCAGCCGCGTGGCCAACCGCGCCATGGCCGGCATCCTGGACGCCACGCCGCCCGTGCTCGAGTGGATGGACCGCATGGCGGCCATCGGCCACGGACAGATGAGCAAGGCCAGCGCCACCGAAGCGATCGCCGTGGCCGCCGCTGCCGAACCCGCGCCGCTGGCCGACGACGTGTTCCAGGACGAGCACGGCATTGCGCTGGGCAGCCGCGTCACCGTGGCCGCGGAGACCTTTGGCCCGGAACCCACCGAAGGCATCCTGCGCGCCGCCACGCGCACGCGCTACACGCTGGAGCGTGAAGACGCGAGAGCGGGGCGGCTTCACGTGCACTTTCCGCGCATCGGCTATGTGTTGAGGGAAGTGCGCGCTTGAATTCCAGAGAACTGAACTGGCGCTGCCTGCCCTTTGACGCCCTGCATGCCCGCACGCTGTATGCCCTTCTTCAACTGCGCACCGAAGTCTTCGTGATGGAACAGGCCTGCATCTTCCAGGACATGGACGGCGCAGATTCGCAATGTTTCCACCTGCTCGGCGAGCAGGCCGACGGCACCCTGGTGGCCTACGTTCGCCTGGTGCCCGCCGGCCTGAAGTTCGCCGAGGCCAGCATCGGCCGCGTGGTCACCCGGCCCGACGCGCGAGGCGGTGGCCTGGGGCACGTGCTCATGCGCGAGGCGGTGCAGGCGCTGCACGGGCTGTGGGGCGTGCAACCCATCCGCATCGGCGCGCAGGCGCGGCTGGAGGGCTTCTACCGCCAGCATGGATTCGAGCCGGCCAGCGAGATCTACATCGAGGACGGCATCGACCACATCGAGATGGTCAGGAATTGAACGGCTTTATTCAAGGAGACAGACACATGATTCAGGACTTCAAGGGCAAGACGGCGGTGCTCACCGGCGCGGGGTCGGGTTTCGGGCTGGAGTGCGCCCGCATCGGCGCGAAGCTGGGCATGAACCTGGTGCTGGTGGACGTGCAGCAGGACGCGCTGGACCAGGCCACCGCCGAGATCGAGGCCACGGGCGTGCAGGTGCTTTCGCGCCGGGTCGACGTGTCCAGCAAGGACCAGATGGAAAGCCTGGCCGCGCTGGTGGAACAGCGCTTCGGCGCGCCGCACTTCGTCTTCAACAACGCCGGCGTCGGATCGGCGGGGATGATCTGGGAAAACTCCGTGCGCGACTGGGAATGGGTGCTCGGCGTGAACGTGTGGGGCGTGATCCATGGCGTGCGCCTGTTCACGCCCATGATGCTCGCCGCCGCGAAGAAGGACCCGAGCTGGCGCGGCCACATCGTCAACACCGCCAGCATGGCCGGCCTGCTCACGCCACCCAACATGGGCATCTACAACGTGAGCAAGCACGCCGTGGTGAGCCTCACCGAAACGCTCTATCAAGACCTGAAGCTGGTGAGCGACCAGGTCAGCGCCAGCGTGCTGTGCCCGTACTTCGTGCCCACCGGCATCAACCAGAGCCACCGCAACCGCCCGGCCGAAATGGCTGACGAGAAACCCACGCAGAGCCAGCTGATCGGCCAGGCCATGACCGACAAGGCCGTGGGTTCCGGCAAGGTCACGGCGGCCGAGGTGGCGCAGCTGGTGTTCGACGCCATCGCCGCCGACCGCTTCTACATCTTCAGCCACCCGCGCGCACTGGGCAACGTGCGCGCGCGCATGGAAGGCATCGTCAACCAGACCAACCCGGCCGACCCGTTCCACGAGCGGCCGGAGATCGGTGTGGGCCTGCGCGCGGCGCTGCGCGCCATGTGAGGCCAGCCGTGGGCGAGGGCGGCCACACCCTGTTCGACACCGCCATCGGTGTCTGCGGCATCGCCTGGGAAGGCGGTGTGGTGGTGGCGGTGCAACTGCCCGAAGCCGACGGCCAGCGCACCCGCGCGCGCATGCTGAAGGGCCTGCCGCCACTGCCCGATGCGACGCAACCGCCGCCACCGGTGCGGGCCGCCATCGAGGGCGTGCAGGCGCTGTTGAACGGCGAAGCAAGGGACCTGCTTGAAGTGCCGCTGGACATGGCGCGCGTCAGTCCGTTCCAGCGCGAGGTGTATGCGCTGGCCCGCGCCATTCCGCCCGGCCGCACGCGCACCTACGGCGATCTGGCGGAGGCCCTGGGCGACCCCGGCCTGGCCCGCGCGGTGGGGCAGGCCATGGGCCACAACCCGTTTGCGCCCATCGTCCCGTGCCACCGCGTGCTCGCCGCGGGTGGGCGATCGGGTGGTTTCTCTGGCGGCAGCGGCGTGCCCACCAAGCTGCGCATGCTGCAGATCGAACGCGCGCGGATCGGCGATTCGCCTGGGTTGTTCGACGGAGACGGCGCGTGATCGCTGCCACCGAACTCCTGGCAGGCCCGGTCCGCGTGATGGACTTCCGCTGCAGCGCGGGCCCTTCGGCAAAACCGTTCACCGAAGTGCACGACGCGCATTCGGTGTCCTACGTGCGCAAAGGCAGTTTCGGCTACAGGGTGCGTGGGAAGTCCCACGAGCTGGTGGCGGGCGCGGTGCTGGTGGGCCATCCGGGCGAAGAGTTCATGTGCACGCACGAGCACCATCTGTGCGGTGACGAATGCCTGTCGTTTCACTTCTCGCCGGGTTTCGTGGACCTGGTGGGCGGCACGCGCGGCAACTGGCGCGCCGGTGCCTTGCCGCCGCTGCCCGAGCTCATGGTGCTCGGTGAACTGGCCCAGGCGGTGGCGGGTGGCCACAGCGATGCCGGGCTGGACGAGGTGGGCCTGTGGTTCGCGTCGCGCTTCCTGGAGGTCGTCACGGGCCGGGAGCACCCGGCGCCGGCCGTGAGCGCGCGCGACCGCCGCCGTGCGGTGGACGCGGCGCTGTGGATTGCAGCGCATTCCAGCGAAGCCATCGACCTGGACCGCGTGGCGGGCGAAGCGGCGCTGAGCCCGTTCCATTTCCTGCGGTTGTTCTCGCGGGTGCTCGGCGTCACGCCCCACCAGTACCTGGTGCGCTCGCGGCTGCGCCACGCGGCGCGGTTGCTGGCCGGGAGCGACCAGGCCGTGACCGAGGTGGCGCTGGACGTGGGCTTCGCCGACCTGAGCAACTTCGTGCGCACCTTCCACCGCGCGGCCGGCGTGTCGCCGCGGGGCTTCCGCCAGGCCGCGCGCCGTGGCAGGGCGCAGGACCGCAAGATTCTCCAAGACCGCATGGCCGCCCTGATCGACGATGGACGCCTGATCCATCCATCGAACAGGAAGCCATCGCCATGTACGACCACATCGGACTGAAAGTCAGCAACCTCGCCGCCAGCCGCCGCTTTTATGAAGCGGCCCTTGCACCACTCGGCCACGTGCCGGGCTCTCACGACGACACCTGTGCCGGGCTGGGCCCGAAAGGCGCGCCCGCGCTGTGGCTCTACGCGAGCCCGGGCGGCAAAGGCACCACGGGCACGCACATCGCCTTTCGTGCGGCTGACCGCAAGGCGGTCGACGCGTTCTACAAGGCGGGCCTGAAAGCGGGTGCGAAGGACAACGGCGGGCCGGGGCCGCGCCCCGACTACAGCCCGACCTACTACGCCGCGTTCCTGATCGATCCGGACGGCAACAACGTGGAAGCCGTCTGCCCCTGATCCGGCGTGCTCAGGAGGCCGCCGGCGCGGTGCCGTCCTGGGGTTCCTTGTCGGCCAGCGTTCTGCCCAGCACCAGCGAACGGCCGGCGAAAATGCCGCCCGCCGCCTCCATGTCCATGCGCTCGGCGTCGCGCTGGCGCAGGTTGGCCATGATCGCGTCGGCTTCTTCTTCCTCCGCGCCCATGGTCACGATCGCCTCGCGCCCCATGGCCATGGCCGACTCGAAGGTCTCGCGCACGATGTATCTCACGTCGGCCTTGCGCAGCGCCAGGATGTGTTCGCGGTCGAAAGCGCGCACCAGCAGTTCGGCGTGCGGAAACTCGGCCCGCGCCAGTTCGGCGATGCGCGTGGCGGCGTCCTTGTCGTCGATGCAGACCAGTATGGCCTGGGCCGAGTGCGCGCCGGCGGCGTGCAGCACATCCGCGCGGCAGCCGTCGCCGTAGTACACCTTGAAGCCGTAGAGCTCGGCGTCGCGGATCATCTGCACGTTGTTGTCGATGATGGTGATGCTCGCGCCGCGCGCGATCACACCCTGGCTGGCAATCTGGCCGAAGCGGCCGAAGCCGATCACCAGCACGCTGGCGGCCTGGTGGCCGTCCACCGCCTCGATGCCTTCCATCGACACACTGGCCTTGGGGGCGAGCCGTTTGTGCAGCAGCACCATCAACGGGGTGAGGGCCATGGAGAGCACCACGATCGCGGTCATGTTGGCGTTGACGACAGGGTCGATCACCTTCGCGCCCAGCGCCGCGGCGAACAGCACGAAGGCGAATTCACCGCCCTGGGCCATGAGCACCGCGCGGTCCAGCGCGTCGGCATGAGAGCTCTTGGCCAGGCGAGCGACGATGTAGATGCACAGCGCCTTGACGATCATCATGGCCACCACGCCGGCCAGGATGATCGGCCAGTTGCTCGCCACCGCCGCGAGGTCGAGCGACATGCCAACGCTCAGGAAGAACAGGCCCAGCAGCAGGCCGCGGAATGGCTCGATGTCGGCCTCCAGCTGGTGCCGGAAGGTGGATTCGGACAGCAGCACGCCGGCGAGGAACGCGCCCATGGCCATGGACAGCCCGCCCACCTGCATCAGCAAGGCCGCGCCCAGCACCACCAGCAGGGCGGCGGCGGTCATCACCTCGCGCGCCTTGGCGTTGGCCAGGATGCGGAAGAGGGGGTTGAGCAGCCACACGCCGGCGGCCACCAGTGCCACCAGCGAACCCAGCGCGAGGCCGATGGTGCCCCAGCGCGACGAGCTGGCCGCCACCGTCGCACCCACGTCGGCGGGTGCCATGAAGGCCACCACCGCCAGCAGCGGCACGATCAGCAGGTCTTCGAACAGCAGGATGGCGACGATCTTCTGGCCGCGTGGCTGGGCCATGTCGCCGCGCTCGCCGAGCAACTGCATCACCACGGCGGTGGAAGTGAGCACAAAACCCATGGCGCTCACGAAAGACACACCGAGCGGGAAACCGAACGCCAGGCCCACGCCGGTGAGCAGCAGGCCGCACACCACCACCTGCATGCTGCCCAGGCCGAAGATGGCCTTGCGCAGGCTCCACAGGTGCGAAGGCTGCATCTCCAGCCCGATGACGAAGAGGTACATCACCACCCCGAGCTCGGCCGTGTGCAGGATGGTGGCGGGGTCGATGATCAGGCCCATGCCGAACGGCCCGATGGCCAGGCCGGCGGCCAGGTAGCCCAGCACCGAGCCGAGGCCGATGCGCTTGAACAGGGGCACGGCGACCACCGCTGCGCCCAGCAGGGTCACGACTTTGAGCAGGTCGCCTGCGCTGCCTTCAACGGCCATGGTGGGTTTCTCCGGGGGAATGGATGAATTCGGGATGCGAAATTGTGACGCACGCGGCGCACCCCTACACCAGAAGGGCCCAACCGTGCCCCGGCAATGCCTTCGCCGGGTGGCGACAATAGCCGGATGTTCTTTTCCCGTTATCTCAAGATGGCCCTGATTCTGGGCCTGCTCTCCGCCATCGGCCCCTTCGCCATCGACATGTACCTGCCAGCGCTGCCCGACATCGGCCGCAGCCTGGGCGCCGAAGTCGGCGCCGTGCAGTTCAGCCTGACCGCGTTCTTCCTGTCCCTCGGCGTGGGCCAGCTGCTCTACGGGCCGGTGTCCGACATGGTCGGCCGCAAGCCGCCGCTGTACTTCGGCCTCGTCCTGTTCACGCTGGCCAGCATCGGCTGCGCGCTGGCGACCGACATCCAGACCCTGGTGGCGCTGCGCTTCCTGCAGGGCCTGGGCGCGGCCGCCGGCATGGCCATTCCGCGCGCCGTCGTGCGCGATCTGCACACCGGCGCGGAGGCTGCGCGCCTCATGTCGCTGCTGATGCTGGTGTTCAGCGTCTCACCCATCCTCGCCCCGCTGGCGGGCAGCGGCGTGATTGCGCTCACCGGCTGGCGCGGCGTGTTCTGGGCCGTGGCGCTGGCCTCGGTGGCCGGGCTGGCGCTGGTGTACGGCGCCCTGCAGGAAACCCGCTCCGAAGCCGAGCGTGTGGAAAGCAGCCTGGGGAGCGCGCTGCGCGGCTACGGCGTGTTGCTGCGCGACTGGCATTACCTCGGGCTGGTCGGCATTGGCGCCACCGCCATGGCCGGGTTCTTCGTGTACCTGGCGGGTTCGCCTTTCGTGCTGATCAACCACTACGGCCTCTCGCCCACGCAGTACAGCCTGGCGTTCTCGTTCAACGCGGTGGCCTTCATCGGCGCCTCGCAGTTCACCGGCCTGCTGGGCCGGCGTTTCGGTCTGGTGCGGCTGGTGAAAGCCGCGGCCACCGCCTCGGGCATCACCATGGCGCTGCTGCTGACCTACTACCTGTTGGGCGGTGACCAGCTCTGGGTGCTGATCGCGCTGTACTTCGTGGCCAGCGCCTTCATGGGTCTGGTCATTCCCACCGCCTCGGTGCTGTCGCTGGAGAAACACGGCGCCATCGCCGGCACGGCCTCCGCGCTCATGGGCACGCTGCAGATGCTGGGCGGCGCGGCGGCCATGGGCATCGTGAGCCTGTTCGCCACCGGCAAGCCGCTGCCCATGGTGGTGGGCATGGCCACCGGCGCGCTGATCGGCGTGGCGCTCACATGGATCACGCTTTCGGGCGATTCCCGCCAGCACTTCGCCGCCGAGGCGCACGGGTGACACCGCAGGACGGTCTGCCATCGCCCCAGCGCGGCAAGGCCGTGCTGGTGATCGTGCTCGGCATCGCCATGTCGGTGATGGACGGCAGCATCGTCAACCTGGCGCTGCCAGGCATTGCCCGCGAACTCGATGCAACCGCCGCGCAGGCCATCTGGGTCGTCAACGCGTACCAGATCGCCTCGCTGGTGATGCTGCTGCCCCTGGCGGCACTGGGCGATCGCCTGGGCTACCGCCGCGTCTATCTGGTGGGCATGTTGCTGTTCGTGGTGTCTTCTGTCGCGGCCATGCTGGCCAACTCGCTGCCCATGCTCACCGCGGCGCGCGCGCTGCAGGGCCTGGGGGCGGCCGGCATCATGAGTGTGAACACCGCGCTGGTGCGCCTGGTCTATCCCAGCTCGCGGCTGGGGCGGGGCATCGCCATCAACTCCATGGTCGTGGCCACCTCCACCATGGCCGGCCCGGCCGTGGCGGCAGGCATTCTCTCGGTGGCCTCCTGGCCGTGGCTGTTCGCGCTGAACGTGCCGCTCGGCCTGCTCACGCTGTGGATGGGGCGGCGGGCGCTGCCCTACAACCCGCCGCGCACCGCCGCCGCGCCCCAGTTCTCCTTGGTCGACGTGCTGCTCAACGTGCTCATGTTCACGCTGGTCTTCGTTGGTGCCGATTACCTGGGCGTGCGCGCGGGGGCGGAACACAGCGCGCCGGCCCTGGGCTGGGCGCTGCTGGCGGCTGGCGTGGCCGTGGGCGTGGTGTACATCCGCCGCCAGTGGCATCTGGCCGCGCCCCTGTTCCCGCTGGATCTGCTGCGCCTGCCGGTGTTCGCGCTGTCCATGGCCTCGTCGGTGGGTGCGTTCTGCGGGCAGATGCTGGCCTTCCTCAGCCTGCCGTTTTTGCTGCTGGAGGTGCAGGGGCGTTCGCACATGGACGCGGGCCTGATCATGACCGCCTGGCCGCTGGCCACCGTGCTGGTGGCGCCCATCGCCGGTCGCCTGATCGGCCGCTACCCGGCCGGCTGGCTGGGCGGCATCGGCATGGTGGTGTTTGCATCGGGCCTGCTCCTGACCGGCCTGCGGCCCGAACACGCCACCAGCCTCGACATGGGCTGGCGCCTGGCCCTGTGCGGCGCCGGTTTCGCGCTGTTCCAGTCGCCCAACAACCACACCATCGTGACCACCGCGCCCGTGCACCGCAGCGGCGCGGCCAGCGGCATGCTGGGCACGGCACGCCTCACGGGGCAGACGCTGGGCGCCGTCATCCTGGCCGCGATCTTCGCGATCTGGAATCAGCACGATGGGCGGGGCGAGACGATTGCGCTGTGCCTCGCGGCGGGCTGTGCCTTGCTCGCGGGCGTCACGAGCTCGTTGCGCGTGCGGGCGAGCCGCTAGGGTTTGCGGCCGGCCAGGCCTTCGGCCAGCGCCCGAACCGACAGCGGCGCGCACCCCTCGGCCTTGTTGCTGATCGTGACGAACACGTTCTGGCCGGCGCCCGCGATGCCGGCGATGCTGCGCACCAGCAGGTCGCGCGTGTCCTGGTCCACGTCGTGGATGCGGTCGTAGGGGGTGTATTCGCGCTGGGCGTCTTCGTAGCCATAGGCGCCGTGCAGCGGGTTCAGGTTCCAGCGGCAGACCATCGGACCGGGCCACAGCATGCGCAGCAGGGGGAGCTGTTTCTCCAGGCGCGGCATCTTGGCGTGCAGGCACAGGCACCAGGTGGCCCCCGCCTCGCGCAGCACGGCGGCGAGCTCATGAACGAAGGGTTCGTCCAGCCATTCGGGGTCGCGCACCTCCACGGCCAGCACGCCGTCGGGCGCGGTGGGCGACAAGGGCGGTTGCGCCAGCAGCAGCGTGCGCAAGCGCTGCAGCACCAGCGGCAGGTTGTTCAGCAGGTGCCTGGGCATCGGGCTCAGCTGGAACACGAGCGCGCCGACCTTGTGGCCCAGCCCGGCGAGCGCAGGCGCCACAAAGTCCTGCGTGGCCAGCGCCGGGTCGAGAAAGGCCGGGTTGGGCTGCAGGCCGCGGCCGTCCTCGCCACGCACCAGGGCATCGGTCACGTGGCTGGGCGCCTTCACCACGAAGCGGAAATCGTCCGGCACTTGGGCGGCGTAGCGGGCGTACTGGTCCTGCGTGAGCGGGCGGTAGAAACTGCGGTCCACGCTGACCGAGCGCAGCAGCGGGTGCTGGCCGTAGGCGGTCAGGCCTTCCTTCGACAGCAGGGCGTCGGGGTATTCGGTGTCCCACACCAGGCCGGCCCAGCCGGGGTAGGTCCAGGACGACGATCCCAGCCGCACGTTCGGCAGCAGGCTGGCGGCCAGCGCCTGCAGGGCCGGATCGGGTGCGATCGGGTTCACGCGGGCCAGGCTCTTTCGCGGCGCCGGCGCGGCCGGTGGCGCGGGTGGCTCGGGAGGAGGGGGCGGGGCGCCGAAGAGGTCGTCTTGCATGGTGGAAACGAGGCAGTTTGCCTAACACAGACACCCGCCGGAAGACCCGCATGGTAGCCCGCCGGGCTGTGGCAAACTCGCGCGCTTCTCGTTTCCATATCGACGGTGCATGCAGCAGATCATCCGGCAGATCGCCACAGAAATCAGGGTTGAAGAGAGACAGGTGCTGGCAGCGGTCGAGCTGCTCGACGGCGGGGCCACGGTGCCCTTCATCGCCCGGTACCGCAAGGAAGTCACCGGCGGTCTGGACGACATCCAGCTGCGCGAACTGTCCTTCCGGCTGGACTACCTGCGCGAGCTGGAAGACCGCCGCGCCACGGTGCTCAAGGCCATCGACGAGCAGGGCAAGCTGACCGACGTGCTGCGTGCTGCGATCGCCGCCGCGCCGACCAAGCAGGAGCTGGAAGACCTGTACCTGCCGTTCAAGCAGAAGCGCCGCACCAAGGGCCAGATCGCGCGCGAATTCGGCATTGAACCGCTGGCCGACAAGCTGTTTGCCGACCCCACGCTCGACCCGTCCACCGAAGCCGCCGCGTTCACACGCGAGCCCGAGGTGCTGGACGACGGCAAGCCGGGCGCCGACTTCTCCACCGTGCCGGCCGTGCTCGACGGTGTGCGCGACATCCTGAGCGAGCGCTGGGCCGAAGACGCCGCGCTGCTGCAGAACCTGCGCGAATGGCTCTGGACCGAAGGCCTGCTGAAAAGCACGCTGGTGGCGGGCAAGGACCAGAACGTGCCCGACGTGGCCAAGTTCCGCGACTACTTCGAATACGACGAACCGATCTCGCGCGTGCCTTCGCACCGGGCGCTGGCGGTGTTCCGTGGCCGCGCGCTCGAAATCCTCGACGCCAAGCTGGTGCTGCCCGAGCCGCCCGACGCCGTGCCGGCCGGCAAGCCCGGCGCCACGCCCTCGCTGGCCGAAGGCCGCATCGCCCTGCACCTGGGCTGGAGCCACCAGGGCCGCAAGGCCGACGACCTGCTGCGCAAGTGCGTGGCCTGGACCTGGCGCGTCAAGCTGTCCCTGTCCAGCGAGCGCGACCTGTTCGCCCGCCTGCGCGAAAGCGCCGAAGCGGTGGCGATCAAGGTGTTTGCCGACAACCTGCGCGACCTGCTGCTGGCCGCGCCGGCCGGCCCCAAGGTGGTGATGGGCCTGGACCCGGGCATCCGCACCGGCGTGAAGGTGGCGGTGGTGGACGCCACCGGCAAGCTGGTCGACACCTCGACCGTGTACCCGCACGAGCCCCGGCGCGACTGGGACGGCTCGCTGCACACCCTGGGCCTGCTGGCGCGCAAGCACGGCGTGAACCTGATCGCCATCGGCAACGGCACCGCCAGCCGCGAGACCGACAAACTCGCCGCCGACCTGATCAAACTGCTGGAGAAGGCCGGGCAGGGCGGGGTGCAGAAGGTGGTGGTGAGCGAGGCCGGTGCCTCGGTGTATTCCGCCAGCGAATTCGCCTCGCAGGAAATGCCGGACGTGGACGTGAGCCTGCGCGGCGCGGCCAGCATCGCGCGCCGCCTGCAGGACCCGCTGGCCGAGCTGGTGAAGATCGACCCCAAGAGCATCGGCGTGGGCCAGTACCAGCACGACGTGAACCAGAGCGAGCTCGCCCGCACGCTGGAAGCGGTGGTGGAGGATTGCGTGAACGGCGTGGGCGTGGACCTGAACACCGCCAGCGTGCCGCTGCTCTCGCGGGTGTCCGGCCTGTCGGGCAGTGTGGCCAAGGCCGTGGTGCGCTGGCGCGAGGCGCACGGCGCCTTCAAGAACCGCCAGCAGCTGATGGACGTGGCCGGCCTGGGCGCCAAGACCTTCGAGCAGAGCGCGGGCTTCCTGCGCATCCGCGGTGGCGACAACCCGCTGGACATGACCGGCGTGCACCCCGAAACCTATGCCGTGGTCGAACAGATCATGGCCAGCACCGGCAAGCCGGTGGCCGAGCTGATGGGCCGCGCCGACATGCTCAAGACGCTGCGCCCGGAGCTGTTCGCCAACGACAGGTTCGGCGTCATCACCGTCAAGGACATCCTGGGTGAGCTGGAAAAACCGGGCCGCGATCCGCGCCCCGATTTCCAGGTGGCGCGCTTCAACGACGGCGTGGACGACATCAGCGACCTGCGCGAGGGCATGGTCCTCGAAGGCACGGTGAGCAACGTGGCCCAGTTCGGCGCCTTCGTGGACCTGGGCGTGCACCAGGACGGGCTGGTGCACGTGAGCCAGCTGTCCAACAAGTTCGTGAACGACGCGCGCGAGATCGTCAAGACCGGCGACATCGTCAAGGTCAAGGTGATGGAAGTGGACGTGGCGCGCAAGCGCATCGGCCTGTCCATGAAGCTGGACGCCGCGCCGGCCCGGCGCGATGGCCCCCGCGACAACCGCTTCGAACCCTCGCGCGGCCAGGGTCGCTCCGGCCCTGCGGCCTCGCCACCTGTGACTTCTGCCATGGCTTCGGCCTTTGCGAAGCTCAAAAGCGGCCGCTGAACGGGCCTGACGGCTCAAGTCGGGAGGGGCCTGGCCGATAGGAAGGACAACAAGAAAACCTTTCATATCGGACTTCACCCTCATGGACCTCGAAGCCCTCCTGAACTACCCGCGCGCCTTGCCCGCCATGTCGCGCACCGTCTCGGACCTGCTGTCCGAGATGAACAAGGAAGACCCCAGCCCCAAGCGCGTGGCTGGACTGGTCTCGCACGATCCCGCGCTCACCACCCGCGTGCTGCGCCTGTCGAATTCGGCCTTCTTCCGCGTCAGCCGCCAGATCGGCAGCGCCGAGGAGGCGGTTTCCCTGCTGGGAATGACGCACGTGCGTTCCCTGGTGATGGCCGCCGCACTGGGCTCGAGCTTCAAGAACGTGCCGGGCGTGGACATGGTCCATTTCTGGCGCTACAGCCTGCGCGCGGCAGACATCTCGCGCTCGCTGGCCAGCCTGTTGCGGCAGAACGAGGGCAATGCCTTCACCGCCGGGCTGATCCACGGCATTGGTGAATTGATCATGCACATCGCGATGCCCGACCTGATGGCCCCGATCGACATGGGCACGCCGCCGCTGGACCTGCGGCGCGCCGAAGTGGAGCGCAGCGCGCTGGGCTACACCTACGCCGAAGTCGGCGCCGGCATGGCAGAGAAGTGGCAATTTCCCACCGCCATCGTTTCCGGCCTGAAACACCAGACAGCGCCCTTCGACGGCGATGTCTACGACGCCCTGGGTGGCGTGCTGCACCTGGCTTCCTGGCGCGCCCGCGCCGAGGAAATCCGGCTGGACGAGAGCGGCCTGGCCGCCACGTTCCCCGACATGGTGGGCCTGACGCTGGGCCTGGACCTGGACAGCGTGCTCGGCAAGGACCCGACCGAATGGTCGTTCAGCCAGGCTTTGAGCGCGTTCATCGACTGACCAGTTTTCCCGGCACGTTGTGCCGAAAAAGTTCTCAAGTGCGGGAAACACCCGTCGATGAACTGAATACCAGCCATCAACCGCAGCGCACACCGAAGGGCAGACCATCATGCAACTCGAAAAGCTCCTCAAGCAACCGAATGCACTTCCTTCAGCACCCAAGGTCGTGCGCAAGCTGATCGAGACCTTCGACCAGGAAGACGTCGATGCAATGCTGGCAGCCTCGTTGATCGAAGACGATCCGGTGCTCACCGCCAAGCTGCTCAAGACCGCCAACTCCGCCTTCTTCGGCCTGCACCGCTCGGTGAGCACGGCCCGCGACGCAATCAACGTGCTCGGCCTCATCAAGGTGCGCGCGCTGGTGATCGCCGCTTCGCTGGGCGAAGGCTTCCACACCGTGGGTGGCGTGAACCTCAACCAGTTCTGGCGCTACAGCCTGAACACCGCCAACCTGTCGCGCTACATCGCGCTGCCGATCAAGATGGACGAGAACACCGCGTTCACGGCCGGCCTGATCCACGGCATCGGCGAACTCGTCATGCACGTGGGCATGCCCGAGGCCATGATCGATCTCGACCGCAGCGTGCCCATGCTCGACCTCAAGCGCGCCAAGGCCGAACGCGGCCTGTTCGGCTACAGCTATGCCGAGGTGGGCGCCGCACTGGCACGCGACTGGAATTTCCCCAAGCGCATGACCAACGCCATCCTTCACCAGACCGCGCCGTTCGACAACGACGTGTACGAACCGATCGCCGGCGTGATCCACATCGGTTCCTGGCGCGCCCGTGCCGAAGAACAGCAGATGCGATCGGAGCTGCTCATCAACACCTACCCCGACCCCGTGGGCCTGGTGCTCGGCATCGATCCCGACACCGTGGTGGCCGAGGAAATCCCCTCGATTTCCCGCCACTCGGAAGTCACCGAGGCGTCGGAGCCCCACTGACTCCTCGACCTGCCGGGGCTGCGCGACAATCGCAGCCCTATGCAAGCGCTCCGTTTCTACGCCGGCCCGGCGGCCCGCCGGCACATTGAACAGCACGGCCTGCGTCCGCAGGACGTTGGCGTCATCCCCGCCGCGGCGGGTGGCCCCAAGGGGCTGATCCTTGGCCCCATCGACCGTTTTCTCTTCGGCGAATGGCTCTCCCGCAGCGAGCAGCCCGTTCACCTCGTGGGTGCGTCCATCGGCGCCTGGCGCATGGCGACCGCCTGCCTCACCGACCCGGTGGATGCCTTCGAGCGACTGGAGCGCGACTACATCGCGCAGCACTACGAACTGCCGCCCGGCCAGAAGCGGCCCACGGCCAGCCAGGTCAGCGAGCGCTTTGGCGAGAACCTGCAGCTGTTCTATGGCGGCCGCGTGGAAGAGGCGCTTCACCATGCCCGTTACCGCCTGCACATCGTCACCTCGCGGGGCCGCTTGCTGCTCCGCCAGGATGGTGGCCTGCGCACGCCGCTGGGCTACCTGGGCGCCTTCACCGCGAATGCACTGCACCGCAAGGCGCTGGGCGCCTGGCTGGAGCGGGTGGTGTTCTCGTCGGCGCCGGGCCCGGCAGAGGGCATGGGCCCGCTGCCGTTTGCCACGCTGGACTACCGCACCCGCCAGGTGCCGATGCGGGCCGACAACTTCATGGACGCCCTGCAGGCCAGCTGCTCCATTCCGTTCATGCTGCGCCCGGTGCGCAACATCGCGGGCGCGCCGCCCGGCACCTACTGGGACGGCGGCCTGACGGACTACCACCTCCACCTGCAGTACCAGCCGCCCGCGGCCTCGCCCATCGTGCTCTACCCGCACTTCCAGAAGGCCGTGGTGCCCGGCTGGCTCGACAAGGCCTGGAAAGGCCGGCACCGCAGCAGCCCGGCGCTGGACGCGATGCTGGTGATCGCCCCCGACCCGGAATGGGTGAAGTCGCTGCCCAACGGCAAACTGCCCGACCGCGACGACTTCCGCCGCTACGGCCAGGACCTGGCCGCGCGCATGAAGGTGTGGAACGCCGCCGTGAGCGCCGCGAGGCAGCTGGCGGACGAGCTGGCGCAGTGGCTGGACAAGCCCGATCTGTCGCGCGTCGACCCCCTGTAGGGCAGCGCCGGGGCGCGGGATAATCCTGCCCATGCCCGCCTTTCTCACCGCCGCCCTGTACCAGTTCGTGGATCTGCCCGACTTCGCCGATCTGCGCGAGCCGCTGCTCGCCTGCTGCGAAGCGAATGAGGTGAAGGGCACGCTGCTGCTGGCGCGCGAGGGCATCAACGGCACCATTGCCGGGCCCGAGGCGGGGGTGAATGCGGTGCTGGCCTTCCTGCGTGCCGACCCCAGGCTCGCGCGCCTGCCGCACAAGGCATCGTGGAGCGAGCACCCGCCGTTCCACCGCATGAAGGTGCGGCTGAAGAAGGAAATCGTCACCCTGCGCGTGCCCGGGCTGGATCCGAACCAGACCGTGGGCCAGTACGTGAAGCCGCAGGACTGGAATGCCTTGCTGGCCGACCCCGATGTGCTGCTGATCGATACCCGCAACGACTACGAGGTGGCCATCGGCACCTTTCAGGGCGCGGTTAACCCGAACATCAAGACCTTCACGGAACTGCCCGCGTGGCTCGATGCCCAGCCCGCGCTGCAGGGCGAAGGGAAGAAACCCAAGGTTGCGATGTTCTGCACCGGCGGCATCCGCTGCGAGAAATCCACCGCGCTCATGAAGATGCGGGGTTTCGACGAGGTCTACCACCTCGAGGGCGGCATCCTGAAATACCTGGAAGAGGTGCCCGCCGAGCAGAGCACCTGGCAGGGCGACTGCTTCGTGTTCGACGAGCGCGTGAGCGTGGGCCACGGCCTGGTGCCCGGCCCGCACGAGCTCTGCCGCTCGTGCCGCTGGCCGCTGAGCGCCGAGGACAAGGCCTCACCGCACTACGTCAAGGGCGTGAGCTGCGCGCATTGCCACGACCAGCGCAGCCCGGAAGAAAAGGCCCGGCTGGCGGAGCGCCAGCGCCAGGTGGAACTGGCCGAGGCCCGTGGTGAGGTGCACGTGGGCGCGCGCATGCCCGAGCGCGACGGCGGCGGCTTGACCGAAGCGGAACCCCTGGCGTAGCGCCAGCGCCCTTCACATCGACGCGTGCAGCATTTCCCGGTAGTCGTCCGGGCTGGCCAGGCGCGGGTTGGTCTTGTGGCAGTGGTCGGCCATCGCGCCTTCGATCACGCGGTCGAACAGATCCGGCGTCACCCCCATGGCCGCGAGCCCGCTCGGCAGGCCGAGCCGGGCGCTCATGTCCTTCACCGCCTCGGGCACGTCGCTGCCGCTGGCCAGGCCCATCGCGTGGGCCATGCGCTGCAGGCGATCGTCTTTCCGCATGGAGTCGGCTTCGGCGTTGAAGCGGATCACGGCGGGCAGGAACACCGCGTTGAGCGTGCCGTGGTGCAGGCGCGGGTTCACGCCGCCCAGGCTGTGGCTGAGCGAATGCACGCAGCCCAGGCCTTTCTGGAACGCCATCGCACCCTGCATGGACGCGCTCATCATGTTCAGGCGCGCTTCGCGGTCCTGGCCATCCTTCGTGGCGCGCTCGATGTGCGACCAGCCGCGGCGCAGGCCGTCCAGGCCGATGCCGTCGGCCGGCGGGTTGAAGGCGGGCGCCATGAAGGTTTCCATGCAGTGGGCGATGGCGTCCATGCCGGTGGCGGCGGTCAGCATGGGCGGCAGGCCCAGCGTGAGTTCGGGGTCGAGCAGGGCGGTGCGGGGCACCAGGTGCCAGCTGTGGAAGCCGAGCTTGCGCCCGTCGTCGACGATCACGATGGCGCCACGCGCCACCTCGCTGCCCGTGCCGGCGGTGGTGGGCACCGCGATCAGTGGCGGCACGCGGTCGGTGATCTTCGGTGAGCCGCCTTCGATGGTGGCGTAGGTCTTGAGCGGCCCTTCGTGCGTGCAGGCAATGGCCACGCCCTTGGCGCAGTCGATCGCGCTGCCGCCACCCAGCGCCACCAGGCCATTGCAGTTGCCCTGGCGGTACACCTCCACGGCCGCGCGAATGCCGGCTTCCGTGGGGTTGGACGGGGTCTGGTCGAACACGGCAGCCTGCAGGCCGGGCAGGGCGGCGAGCGCCTTGTCGAGCAGGCCCACGGCCTTCACGCCCGCGTCGGTGACGATGAGCGGGCGGCTGATGCCGACACGTTCGCACTCGGCCTTCAACTGCGCGAGCGCGCCGAATTCGATGAGGATGTTGGTGACGTAAAGAATCTGGGCCATGTGTGTCTCCGTGGAGCGAAAACTATACGGTTGGCCCGTGCGCTTGACCATGGTGGCTTGCCCGCACGGGTCGCGCAAAAGACAGCCACAATCGCTTCCCATGCCGAACCCCAACGATCCCCGCAGCCTGCTCACGCCGTCCATGCGTGGCGTGCTGGACCGCATCGCGCGTGCCGGGCATCCGCCCCTGCACGCATTGCCCCCCGACAAGGCCAAGGCCGCCTACGAGGCCGGTGCCGGCGTGCTCGAGGTGCCATCGCAAACCCTGGCCCGTGTGGAAGACCTGAGCATTCCCGCGCGCGACGGGGCGGCGTTGCCCGCGCGCCTGTTCGCGCCCGAGTCCGATCAGCCTCCGCCCGTGCTGCTGTATTTCCACGGTGGCGGTTTCACCGTGGGCAGCGTGGCCACGCACGCGCCACTGTGCCGCCAGCTGGCGCACCTGGCGGGCTGCGCGGTGGTGTCGGTGGACTATCGGCTGGCGCCCGAGGCGAAGTTTCCGACGGCGGTGAACGACGCCTGGGACAGCCTGGCCTGGCTGCGCGGGCAGGCCGGCGCGCTCGGGCTGGATGCCTCGCGCATCGCGGTGGGTGGCGACAGCGCCGGTGGCACGCTGGCCGCGGTGACCGCCATTGCCGCGCGCGACGCGGGCTGGCCACTGGCCCTGCAATGCCTGTTCTACCCCGGTTGCGCTGGCCACCAGGACACCGCCAGCCACAAGACCTTTGCGCAGGGTTTCCTGCTGGAAGAGGCGGACATCAGCTATTTCTTCGGCCACTACCTGCGCGATGCCGCCGACCGTGACGACTGGCGGTTCGCGCCGCTCGATGGTGTCGACGAGCGCGGCCACGTGCGCGAGCTCGACGACGTGGCACCGGCCTGGATCGGCCTGGCCGAGTGCGATTCGCTCACCGACGAAGGCGTGATGTACGCCGACCGCCTGCGCCACGCCGGTGTGGCGGTGGACCTGGAAATCTACGCCGGCGTGGTCCACGGCTTCATCAACTTCGGTCGCGCCATTCCCGAGGCCCGGACCGCCCACCAACACGCCGCGCTTGCGCTGCGCAACGCTTTTGGAGCCCGCTGAGATGAGCCTGAAACGATCCGACTTCCGCTTTTTCCACCGGATGCGCGTGCGCTGGGCCGAGGTGGACATGCAGAAAATCGTGTTCAACGCGCACTACCTGATGTATTTCGACACCGCCATCTCGGATTACTGGCGCGCGATGGCCCTGCCGTACCACGACACCATGGAGCAGCTCGCGGGTGACCTGTATGTGGTCAAGGCCACGGTGGAATTCCATGCCTCGGCGCGGGTGGACGACCAGATCGACGTGGCCATGAAATGCAGCCGCATCGGCACCTCGTCGCTCACCTTCACCGGCGCGATCTTCCGGGGCGACGAGCACCTCATCAGCGGCGAACTGATCTACGTGTTCGCTGATCCGGCGACGCAGAAGTCGCGCCCGGTGCCACCCGAACTGCGCAAGGCGCTGGAAGGCTACGAGGCCGGCGAGGCCATGACCTCGGTGCGTGTGGGCCCCTGGAGCGAACTCGGCCCCGACGCGCAGCGCCTGCGCACCGCGGTGTTCGTGGAGGAACAGCGCATTCCCAAGGAACTGGAGTGGGATGAAGCCGACCACACGGCGGTGCACGCGGTGGCCTACAACCGCCTGGGGCGCGCCGTGGCCACCGGGCGCATGCTGCCGCACGAACCGGGCGTGGCGCGCATCGGTCGCATGGCGGTGGAGCGTTCGTTGCGTGGTGGCCGCCTGGGCCGCGACGTGTTGCACGCGCTGATGGGCGCAGCCCGCGAACGCGGCGAGGCCGAGGTGATGCTGCATGCGCAGCAGAGCGCGGAGGGCTTCTACGCCCGGCTCGGCTACGAGCGGCGCGGCGCGCCGTTCGAAGAGGCCGGCATCCCGCACCAGGAAATGATCGCGAAGCTGTGAAGCCGCGCCCTCACCAGGTGAGGGTTTCTCGGTGGTGCCGGGCGCCCTCGAGCAAGGGGCTCGCCTCGGTGTGCAGGTGGGTCCACTCGTCCATTCGCACGTTCCAGCCGCTTGCCGCAGGCAGCGCACTCACCACGAGGCTGCTGCGCGTGCCGTAGGCGCGGCCGGGCATGCGCACGAAGGCGCTGGAGAGCGCGCGCTCCATGTCGTCCGGCACGCCGGTGTGTGGCAGCTCGGCGGCACCGGCGGGCGTGCCGTCCGAGAGGCTGTGTGCGAGCGGCAGCAGCCAGTCTTCGGTGGCCGACATGCTGGCCAGCGCGTCCGTCACGGCCTGTTTGAGCCGCAGGGTCTTGGGCCAGGGTGTGTCCAGGCTGGCGTTGGACAGGCCATAGACGCCGGCCAACAGGGCCTTGCGGTGCAGGGCAGGAGCACCGGGGTCGTGGGGCGCTTCCGGGTGGCGGTTGCTCAGCCAGCTCCAGCGCTGGCGGTGGAAATCGCCGACCACCAGGTTGAAGCCGCCGTAGGCGCCCGGGTCGATCGCATCGGCCAGAGCGTCTTCATGCCCATCGCCCTGCAGCCACCGCGTGACCAGTTCGCCCCGGCTGCGCGCGCCGGGGCCTGCCAGCGACTGGCGCACATTGGTGAGCATGGCCACGCGCCCCTGTGGGCTGAGTCCGAGCCAGGTGCCACCATCGCGCAGGTCTCGGCCGCCCACGATCTCGGTGCCGTCGTCCAGGCGCCAGCGGTGCAGGGCGGCCGTTGGCCGATCAAGGAACTCGTCGCGGTTGGCCGCGATGAGCAGCGGGCAAGCCGGCGCGGCGTTGAGGGCGAAAGCGATCAGGCACATGGGCGCACCGGCCGCGGCGGTCAGATGTCGTCGAGCAGCGGGTAGGGCAGGGGCAGCAATTGCAGGGCAGGGCCGTCCGCACTGCCCGCGTGCAGGCTGCCCTGCGCGGCGGCGCTGGTCTGCATGGACACGATGGCGTCGAACCCGCCCGAGGGGTGGGGCGCCGCCTGCACCACGGTGCCGCAGGCCTGTTCGGCATCGCCGCTGTGGAAGATCTCCTGCCCGGCGGCCAGTGGCGTGTCGCTGTGCGCCACGTAGGCGCGGCGCTTGAGCGTGCCCCGGAACTGGCTGCGCGCCACCACTTCCTGGCCCGGGTAACAACCCTTCTTGAAGTTCACGCCGCCAACCGATTCGTAGTTCAGCATCTGCGGCACGAAGGCTTCAAACACCGGCTGGCTCAGCGTGGCCACGCCGCTGCGCACATCGAGCCACTGCCACAGCGGCTCGGCCAGCGCTTCGCCCTCGGGCGCAGGCGCATCGGCCGGGGCCAGCCACAGCGCGCGGGGGAGCCCCTCTGCCGGGTAGAGCCGCACCACGCTGGCATCGCCGTCGCGCAACTGGGTCCACGGCGCCACCGGCAGGGCGGGCGGCACGGCGCTGCCCACCAGGCCGAACAGGTGGAAGGCATCGCTCGCGTCGCTGAGTTTCGCCTTGGCGCGCAGCACGAACATGGACAGGCGCTTGAGGGTGGTGGGCAGCAGGTCGCGGCTGCAGACCAGAAGGATCTCGTCGTGGCTGCGCTTGAAGCCCACGAAGCTGGCCTGCATGCGGCCCTTGGCCGAACAGAAGGCGGCCAGCCGGGCTTCAGACAGGCCGAGAAGCGCGAAGTCCTGCGTGAGCTGGCCCTGCAGGAATGTCGCGGCGTCCTCGCCGGCGACCCGGATCACCCCCAGGTGCTGCAAGGGCGTCACGCCGCTGGTGGCGAGGCCGTGGGGGGTGCTGCTGGGAATCGTGGATGTGCTCATGGCGTCGATTATCATGGCCGGCTCGTATCCCCACGGCCTTCCAAGCCTTGTCCCTGCCGAGCCCAAGCCTGTGATCCGTTTCCTGAAATTGCTGGTGGTTGTCCCCCTGCTGCTGGCCATGCTCGCGGCTGTCGGCGGCATGTGGTGGCTGCAGCAGCCCTTGCCGCTGGCACCGGGCACCTCCGAACAGAATCCGCTGCTGGTCACCATCCCGCCGGGCTCTTCCGCGCAGTCCGTGGCCGATACCCTGCAGGCGTCCGGCGTGAACACCCCGTCCGAATTGCTGTACGCGTGGTTCCGCTTTTCCGGACAGGCGCGCGACATCAAGGCCGGCACCTACGAATTCGCCCCCGACACCACGCCCCGCACGCTGCTCTCCAAGCTGGTGCGAGGCGAGCAGGCGCTGCGCAGCGTCACCTTCGTGGAGGGCTGGAACATCCGCCAGGTGCTGCAGGCGGTGCGCAGTTCGCCCGACCTGACGCAGGACATCGAGGGCATGAGCCAGCGCGACATCATGGCGCTCATCGGCTACCCGGGTCGCCACCCCGAAGGGCGCTTCTTCCCGGACACCTACCGCGTGGTGAAGCGCGCCCCGGCGTCGAGCGTGCTGCGGCAGGCCGCCCAGGCCATGGAACAACGCGTCACGCAGGCCTGGGAGCAGCGCGACCCGTCGTCGCCGCTGCGCACGCCGGAAGAGGCGCTCATCCTGGCCAGCATCATCGAAAAGGAGACCGGCCTGGAAAGCGATCGCCGGCGCGTGGCTGGCGTGTTCTCCAACCGCCTGCGCATCGGCATGCGGCTGCAGACCGACCCCACCGTGATCTACGGCCTGGGCGAACGGTTCGACGGCAACCTGCGCCGGGTCGACCTGCAGACCGACACCGCCTACAACTCCTATACGCGCGCGGGCCTGCCGCCCACGCCGATCGCGATGCCGGGCATGGCCTCGCTGCTGGCCGCGGTGCGCCCGCAGGAAACCAACGCCATCTATTTCGTGTCGCGCGGCGACGGTTCCAGCCAGTTCAGCGCCACGCTCGAAGAGCACAACGCCGCGGTGCAGCGCTACATCCTGCGCCGCTGATTTCTTTCCCATTCCCGCCCATGCCCGCCGCCGGACTCTTCATCACCTTCGAAGGCATCGACGGCGCGGGCAAGTCCACCCACATTGCCGCGCTCGCCGACGCCTTCACCGCCGCGGGCCGCACCGTCACGCTCACCCGCGAGCCGGGTGGCACGCCGCTGGCCGAGAAACTGCGCGAACTGGTGCTGAACGACGCCATGGACCCGCTGAGCGAGGCCCTGCTGATGTTCGCGGCCCGCCGCGACCACCTGCAGCAGGTCATCGAACCGGCCCTGGCGCGGGGTGCCGTGGTGCTGTGCGACCGTTTCACCGATGCAACCTTTGCCTACCAGGGCAGCGGCCGTGGATTCGATCTGGACGTGCTGCGCCAGCTGGAACAGTGGGTGCAGGCACGACCGGACAGCGCACAGATCCGCCAGCCCGACCTCACGGTGTGGTTCGACCTGCCGCCCGTGGTGGCGGCGCAGCGCCTGGCCGCCGCGCGCGTGCCCGACCGCTTTGAATCGCAGCCGCAGGCCTTCTTCGAACGGGTCGCGGCCGGCTATGCGCAGCGCATGAACGGGTCACCGGGCCGCTTTGCCCGCATCGCGTCCGACCTGCCGAGAGAGGCGGTCTGGCAACAGGTTCGCCAGGCGTTCGAACAGCGCCAATGGCTGCTGCCCGAAGGGGGCAAGCCATGAGCGCCCTGGCCCCCTGGCTGCAGCGGCAGCTGGACCGCCTGCTGGCGCAACGTGGCCATGCCCTGCTGCTGTCCGGCCCCTCCGGTCTGGGGCAGTACGACCTGGCGCTTGCGCTGGCGCGCACCTGGCTGTGCGAGCAACCGGGTGCACAGGGCGCCTGCGGTGTGTGCGGCAGTTGCCACGCGATCGACGTGCGCACCCATGCCGACCTGTGCGTGCTCATGCCCGAAACCCTCAGCCTGGAACTCGGCTGGCCGCTGGACGAGGGCGCGCAGAAAGAGATCGACGACAAGAAGCGCAAGGCCAGCAAGCTCATCCGCGTCGAAGCGGCACGCGAAGCCGTGGGCTTCACCCAGTTCACGCGCTCGCGCGGCCGCACCAAGGTGATCCTGGTCCACCCGGCCGAGCGCATGAACATCGAGTCGGCCAACACGCTCCTCAAGACGCTGGAAGAGCCCGCGGGCGAGGTGCGGTTCGTGCTCTCCAGCGAGGCCGCGCACCAGTTGCTGCCCACCATCCGCAGCCGTTGCCTGACCCACCACATGGAATGGCCTGGCGAGGCGGAATCACTGGAATGGCTGCAACAGCAGGCCGCCGGCAACAACAAGAACGTGAGCCCGGAGCAAGCCGCCGTGTGGCTGCAGGCCGCGGGCGGGCGGCCCGACGATGCACTCGCCTGGGCCGCCACCGGCCTGCAGGGTTCGGCTTGGGCGCAGCTTCCGCAGGCGCTGGCCCGCGGCGACTGGGGCACGCTGAACGGCTGGCCGCCTGCGCAGCAGCTCTCGGTGCTGCAGAAGCTGTGCCACGACCTCATGGCGCGCGCCGCCGGTGCGCCCGGCCGTTTCTTCCCGCTTGACCAGTTGCCTCCCGCGCCGCGCTGGGGTGTTCTGGCGCAGTGGTCCCGCGAACTCATGAGCGCGGCGCGCTCCGTCGAGCACCCGTACAACGCTGGGCTGATGCAGGAAGCCTGGGCTGCGCGCACGCGCCAGGTGCTGGGCAGCGGGGCAGGGCGCAGCGCGTGAAAGCGGCCCCCGAACGCCGCGAAACGCCGATTTGTCATGGAATCCGCCCCGTATTGGGGGCTTGGCATGGCGGCAAAACCACTCGCCTGACCGGGTATTGCCGCTAAACTCGCCACCCATGAGCACCAACCCATCCCCATCGTCCGCTGCGGCGCGGCCGAGCGTGATCCAGCTCTCCATCAAGGAAAAGGCGGCCCTGTATGCCGCCTACATTCCCTTGTTCGCCGATGGCGGCATCTTCATTCCCTCGTCGCGCGAATACCGCCTGGGCGACGACGTCTACGTGCTGCTCAGCCTGCCCGACGATCCCCAGCGCTACCCGGTTGCCGGCAAGGTGGCCTGGGTGACCCCCGCCAAGGCACAGGGCGCGCGCACGCAAGGCGTGGGCATCCGTTTCCCGGCCGATGAAAAGTCGCGCCAGCTCAAGCTCAAGATCGAGGAAATCCTGGGCTCCAGCCTCGGTTCCGACCGCGCCACCCAGACACTCTGACCCTCCGGTCCCCAGCAGGCCGATGCGGCGCACAATGCGGTGCAGCCCATCGGCTTTTTTCATGCCCGTTCCCTTTTCGCATGTTCACCGACTCCCACTGCCACCTCAGCTTTCCCGAACTCCAGGCCCAGCTGCCTGACATCCTCAAGGCCATGTCCCAGGCGCAGGTCGACAGGGCCCTGTGCATCTGCACCACGCTCGAGGAATTCGAGGACGTCTACAGCCTGGCCCGCGATCACGACAACCTCTGGTCCACCGTGGGTGTGCACCCGGACAACGAGGACGTGCAGGAGCCCACGCTCGACGACCTGCTGGAGCGCGCAGCGCGCCCCCGCGTGGTGGGCATCGGCGAAACCGGGCTGGACTACTACCGGCTTGGCGAACGCACCGTGGCCGACATGGAATGGCAACGCGAACGCTTCCGGACCCACATCCGCGCGGCCCGCCAGACCTCGCTGCCGCTGGTCATCCACACCCGCAGCGCTTCGGACGACACCGTGGCGATCCTGCGCGAGGAGGGCGGCTTCGGTTCGGCGGCGTTGCAGGCCCAGCCTGTGGCCACAGGGGTGTTCCACTGCTTCACGGAAAGCATGGCGGTGGCGCGCGCAGCGCTGGACCTCGGTTTCTTCATCTCGTTTTCCGGCATCCTGACGTTCCGCAACGCGGCCGACCTGCGCGAGGTGGCCGCGTATGTGCCGCTGGACCGCACCCTGATCGAGACCGACAGCCCCTACCTGGCACCCGTGCCCTACCGGGGCAAGACCAACACGCCAGCCTACGTGCCGTGGGTGGCCAAACAGGTCGCCGAACTCAAGAACCTCAGCGTGGAAGCCGTCGCCGAGGCCACCAGCCGGAATTTCGAGACCCTGTTCAACGGTGTGGCGACGGGATCATCTGCCGAATAAACCTCATCTTTTGCATGAAGAAAATGAAAAATCTATTTGTTTTTAAATGGATCATCTGCCTGGCGGCGGTGTGTGGCACGGCTTCCTGGGCCAGCTCGTTTGACGATTTCTTCATCGCGATCAAGAAGAACGATGCCCCCGCGGTGCGGCAACTGGCCCAGCGCGGGTTCGACCTGAACACACGCAACACCGAGGGCGAGCACGCCCTGTATCTCGCGATCCGTGACGAGGCGCCCGACGTGGCGCTGTATCTGTTGAGCCAGCCAAAGGTGGATGTGGAGGCGCGCACCGCCAAGGATGAAAGCCCGCTGATGATCGCCGCCATCAAGGGACGCCTGGAGCTCGCCAGGCGCCTGATCGCGCGCAAGGCCGAGGTCAACAAGACCGGCTGGACGCCGCTCCACTATGCCGCCTCGAACGGCAACGAAACCTCTGTCGCGATGGTGCGGCTGCTGCTGGAAAACCATGCCTACATCGATGCCGAGTCGCCAAACAAGACCACGCCGCTGATGATGGCCGCGCATTACGGCAACCCGGGCGTGGTCAAGCTGCTGCTGGAAGAGGGGGCCGATCCGCTGCTCAAGAATCAGCTCGGCCTGTCTGCCATCGATTTCGCGCAGCGCGCCAACCGGCAAGCCTCCGCCGACATCATCTCGGCCTTTGTGCGCGCAAAGCAGCCCAAGGGCAAATGGTGAATGCCTGCCCCGAAAGGGTGCGGGGTCGTCACGTGCAGGACAAAAAGTAGGTGTAACCCACATGCGCCGAAAGGCGCGGCCGGATGAGAATCCTCAAGTTACCCACAATTTGAGGAGACGCCGTGAAACTGGCAAGCCAAAAGGACTTTTACTCCGGACTCATGTTCACCATCGTCGGCATCGTGTTTGCCGTCGGTGCCACCAACTTCACGGTTGGCAGTGCAGCACGAATGGGCCCGGGCTACTTCCCACTTCTGCTCGGCATCCTGCTGGCGATACTCGGCGTGGTGGTCACGCTGCAGTCGTTCAAGAGCAAGGCGGTTGATGGCGACCCCATCGGCAGCTTCGCCTGGCGTCCCCTGGGCTTCATCATCGGCGCCAACCTGGCTTTCGGTGTGCTGCTCGTCGGCGTGCCGGCTCTCGGCATCCCGGCCTTCGGCATGATCATCGCGATCTATGCCCTGGTGCTGATCGGCGGCTACGCGCGCCCCAACTCGAGCATCAAGGAATCGCTGATCCTGGCCACCATCCTCGCGGTGGGCAGCTATTTCGCCTTCGTCTACGCATTGAATCTGCAGTTCCCGGTGTGGCCTGCTTTCCTGACCGCCTGAGCCGGAGACATATTTCATGGAACTGATTGATCACCTGACGCTGGGCTTCGGCGTCGCCTTCACCGCACAGAACCTGCTGTACGCCTTGCTGGGCTGTCTGCTGGGTACCCTCATCGGCGTGCTGCCCGGCATCGGCCCGGTGGCCACCATCGCCATGCTGCTGCCCGCCACCTACGGCCTGCCGCCGGTGGCCGCGCTGATCATGCTGGCCGGTATCTATTACGGCGCGCAGTACGGTGGCTCCACCACCGCCATCCTGGTCAACCTGCCGGGTGAATCGTCCTCGGTGGTGACCGTGATCGACGGTCACCAGATGGCGAAAAGGGGCAGGGCAGGCCCCGCGCTGGCGGCCGCCGGCCTGGGCTCCTTCTTCGCAGGTTGCGTCGGCACGCTGGTGCTGGCCGCGTTCGCGCCGCCGCTGACCGAAGTGGCCCTGAGCTTCGGCCCCGCCGAGTACTTCGCCCTGATGATCGTGGGCCTGATCGGCGCCGTCGTGCTGGCTTCCGGTTCCCTCATCAAGGCGCTGGCCATGATCGTGCTGGGCCTGCTGCTGGGCCTGGTGGGCACCGACGTGAACTCGGGCGTGGCCCGTTTCAGCTTCGACATCCCGGAACTCACCGACGGCATCAGCTTCGTCGTGATCGCCATGGGCGTGTTCGGCTACGGCGAAATCATCCACAACCTCTCGCACCCCGAAGGCGAACGCCAGGTGTTCACCGACAAGGTGCAAGGCCTGATGCCCACCAAGGAAGACTTCAAACACATGCTGCCGGCCGTCCTGCGTGGCACGGCGCTGGGTTCGGCGCTGGGTATCCTGCCTGGTGGCGGTGCACTGCTGTCGGCATTTGCCGCCTACACGATCGAAAAGAAGGTCAAGCTCAAGCCCGGTGAAATCCAGTTCGGCAAGGGCAACATCCGCGGCGTGGCAGGCCCCGAGTCGGCCAACAACGCTGGCGCGCAGACCTCGTTCATCCCGCTGCTCACGCTGGGCATTCCGCCCAACGCCGTGATGGCGCTGATGGTGGGTGCCATGACCATCCACAACATCCAGCCCGGCCCGCAGGTGATGACCAGCAACCCGGAACTGTTCTGGGGCCTGATTGCCTCGATGTGGATCGGCAACGCCATGCTGATCATCCTGAACCTGCCGCTGATCGGCATGTGGATCAAGCTGCTGGCCGTGCCTTACCGCTGGCTGTTCCCGGCGATCGTGCTGTTCTGTGCGATCGGCGTGTACTCGACCAACAACAACAACTTCGACATCTGGATGGTGGCGCTGTTCGGTGTCATCGGCTACATCTTCATCAAGCTGGGTTGCGAGCCAGCGCCCTTGCTGCTCGGGTTCATTCTGGGCCCGATGATGGAAGAGTACCTGCGCCGTGCCTTGCTCATCTCGCGCGGCGACTGGTCGGTGTTCGTAACGCGTCCGATCTCCGCCTCGCTGCTGGCCGTGGCCGTGACGCTGCTGCTGATCGTGTTGCTGCCATCGATCAAGAAGAAGCGCGAGGAAGCCTTCGTCGAGGATTGATGCGATGAACGCGGCGGAAACGCCGCTGCCATACGCGAAAGCCCGGACCGCAGAAAGCGTTCCGGGCTTTTTTGTGGATGTTGCAGATCCGATGCCGCTTGCGTTCGGCGGCCAATGCGATACCCGTATGTGTGGGGGCGCGTGGTCCTGGGAAGATGGACCTGAGCGTGTCAATGACTTTGAGGCGGCAACAGCGCCAGCACCCCCCCGCAAGCGGGGCCCCTCTGGCGCAGCGGCCGCCCGGTCATAGAGCACCGAGAACATCGCTGCTTTACGGCACAGCAGGCCCCACCAAGTGAAGTCCTGAGGCCGCAGCTCATGGCCCTCAGGGGTGTACAGCCGACCAGCACTGATCGACCAGCCGCTCCAAGCATCGCTTGGCAGCTCGTAGTGCAGCTGAACCCGCAGCAGCTTGTAGGCCGCGAACGGGATGCGCACACGGCCCGAGATCCAGGCGTACACCGTGCGCGGCGTCACCTGAAGAAAACGCGCGACATCGGTCTCAGTGAGGCCGAGGCGGCTGTACATGGCTTTGAAGCGAAGGGCTTGTTCCATGCGGGCTTCAGGGCTGCAGGGCCGTTTCCTAGGTGGCGGGTTGATCTTCCACGATGTATATTATGTAAAGTCTAAAGACTGTTGCGTTCTACGCATCGATCAATCGGGATGTTGCAATTCACATCTTGTCCAGCGTGACACAGACTCCGGAACAACATCGCATTCCGCAACCGAACTGGAGATCACGTGAAGTCAGAAGATGGAGAACTGGGGAACTGGGTCGGACGCAGCGAAACTGTCCTCGACACCATCACGGCAACGCCGGTCGCGGCTCTCACGGCCACGCTGGACCATCCGGCCAGCCAGATCCCCGTCGGCATGCCGTTGCCCGCGCTGTGGCACTGGCTCTACTTCCTGCCGCTGCACCGGCAGTCAGACATCGGAGCAGATGGACACGCCAGGCGTGGAGGTTTTCTGCCGCCGGTTCCGCTGCCCCGTCGCATGTGGGCGGGCAGCCAGTTCACGTTTCGGTCGCCCATCCGCGTGGGCGACGCGGTGGCCCGAACGTCCACCATCGACGATGTGAGCATCAAGGAAGGCCGCACGGGCAAACTGGTGTTCGTGAAGGTGCGCCATGAACTCCGATGCAATGGCGCCAGCGGGCCCGCCCTAGTCGAGTTCCATGACATCGTCTATCGCGAAGCTCAGGGGCCTGCCGATGTCGTGCCACCGCCTCAAGCCGCGGGGAAAGGTGAATGGCGCCGTGAGATCGTGCCCGACGACGTTCTGCTCTTCCGCTATTCGGCACTGACTTTCAACGGCCATCGCATCCACTACGACCGCAAGTACGTGACCGAAGTGGAAGGCTACCCCGGACTCATCGTCCATGGCCCCTTGATCGCCACCTTGCTGATGGACCTTCTGCGCCGCCAGATGCCTGGCGCCGACGTCGCCAGCTTCCGGTTCAAGGCCGTGCGGCCGACCTTCGACCTGAACGCATTCCACGTCCACGGCCAACCGCATGCCGACGGCAAAACGATTCGACTGTGGGCGTCTGACCATGAAGGCTGGCTGACGATGGATGCCACTGCCACATTGCGCTGAGGGACCGCCGCCATGCAACCACTCAAAGGCATCACCGTTGTCACGCTCGAGCACGCGATCGCCGCGCCGTTCGCCACCCGCCAGCTCGCCGACCTGGGCGCACGGGTCATCAAGATCGAACGCCCGGGCAGCGGCGATTTCGCACGTGGCTACGACCAGCGCGTGCGCGGGTTGGCGTCGCATTTTGTCTGGACCAACCGCTCCAAGGAAAGCCTGACGCTGGACGTCAAACACCCCCAGGCCGCACAGGTGCTTGAACGCCTGGTGCTTGAGAAAGCCGACGTGGTTGTGCAGAACCTGGCGCCGGGTGCTGCCGCCCGGCTGGGCATGGGCTACGAACAACTGTCGCAGCGCAAGCCTGGTCTGATCGTGTGCGACATCTCCGGCTACGGTGACGATCCGGTGAACCCCGGTCCTTACCGCGACAAGAAGGCCTACGACCTCCTGATCCAGAGCGAAGCCGGCTTTGTTTCAGTGACCGGAACGGCAGACGAACCTTGCAAGGCGGGTCCATCGATTGCCGACATTGCCGCCGGCATGTATGCATACACGAACATTCTGGCGGCGCTGATGCAGCGCAGCCAGACCGGCAAAGGCCAGCGCATCGACATCTCCATGCTCGAGTCGCTGGCGGAGTGGACCAGCTACCCGCTGTACTACGCGTTCGAGGGCGCCGCGCCGCCCCCGCGCACGGGTGCCAGCCACGCCACCATCTACCCGTATGGACCGTTTCCAGCCGGCGACGGTGGCACCGTCATGCTGGGATTGCAGAACGAACGGGAGTGGCTGAGCTTCTGCGAGAAGGTGCTGCAGCAACCCGCGCTGGCCACCGACCCGCGCTTCACCGCGAACTTCAAACGCGTGGCCGAACGCGTGGCGCTGCGCCAGATCATCGTGGACGCGTTCGCCAAGCTCACCGCTGCGCAGGTGGTTGAACGGCTGGAGCAGGCCCAGATCGCCAATGCCCAGGTCAACACCATGGCAGAGGTCTGGGCCCATCCGCAACTCAAGGCACGCGGTCGCTGGACGGACGTTGGTTCGCCCCAGGGCGCGCTCCCTGCCCTGCTTCCACCTGGCAGTTGGGATGTCGGCCCGCGCATGGACCCTGTGCCTGGTCTGGGTCAGCACACCGATGCCATCCTGGCCGAACTGGGTTACGCCACAGGCGAAGTGGCAGCCTTGCACGCCGCGCAGGCGGTTTGAGGCAGCACCGCCATGGCCACGTTGCTCCATCCGCCGCCCCGCACCTACCTCTTCGTGCCCGGCACGCACCCCGAGCGTTTCGACAAGGCGTTGGCCAGTGGTGCCGACTGCGTGGTGCTGGACCTGGAAGATGCGGTGGCCGCCACCGACAAACAGCAGGCCCGTGACACTGTTGCACAGTGGTTTTCCAATGCAGACGCCGATGAACGATCGCGCGTCGCGGTGCGCATCAACGACGCTGCATCGACATGTTTCGAGCCGGACCTGCGCGCCATGCTGAGCAGTGGTTGCCGGCTGGTGCTGCTGCCCAAGGCCGAATATCCATGGCAGGTCACCGCCGTTGGCGCCACGGTGCCAGGCGCCCGGGTGCTGGCGCTGATCGAAAGCGCACACGGTGTGGCGGCTGTCGAGCAGATTGCCGCCGCGCCGGGCGTCACCCGATTGCTGTTCGGCACGCTCGACTTTGCGCTGGATCTGGACATCGACATCGCCGACGACAGCAGCGGGCTGGCCTATGCAGCCAGCCGCATCGCGGTTGCCTCGCGCGTCGCCGGTCTGCCGCCGCCGGTCGCCGGCGTCACGCCTCAACTGAACGACAGCGCGCGCCTGCTGGCCGACCTGGCGCAGGCACGTCGGCTCGGTTTTGGCGCAAAGCTGTGCATCCACCCCAACCAGGTGGCGCCGATTCACGCGGCGTTGCGACCCAGCGCGCAGGCACTCGACTGGGCGCGCCGTGTCGTGATGGCCGATGCCGCGTCACCCGGTGCGGCCAGCCTGGACGGCCGCATGGTCGACCGCCCTGTCGTCCTGCAAGCCCAGCGAACGCTCAGCCTCGCCCGCGATTGACTCCCCTCCTCTCTCTGCATTGAAAGACCGAACACCATGGCCTCCACCATCATCGACTCGCGCATCTTCGGCGACATGTTCAGCGACGTCCGCATGCGCGAGGTCTGGTCCGACGAGAACCGTACGGCCAAGTACCTCGACATCGAGCGCGCGCTGGCCAAGGTCCAGGGACAACTCGGCATCATTCCGCAGGAGGCGGCCGACGAGATCGTGAAGAACTGCGAGCTGTCGCAGATCGACTGGGTCAAGCTCAAGGCCAAGACCGAGCAGATCGGCTATCCCATCATTGCCGTCGTCAACCAGATCAACGCCAGCTGCCGCGACAAACTCGGCGAGTACTGCCATTGGGGCGCGACCACGCAGGACATCACCGACACGGCGGCGGTGCTGCAGATGCGCGAGGGCCTTGCACTCGTTGAAGCGGATCTTGACGAGATTGGCGACGCTCTGGCCACGCTGGCGAAGAAGTACCGGGACACACCGGTCATCGGTCGCTCAAATCTCCAGCAGGCCACGCCCATCACCTTTGGCTACAAGATGGCCTGCATCCTGGCGGGCATCGACCGCCACCGCGAGCGGTTGCAGCAGCTGAAGCCCCGCGTGCTCATGGGTGAGTTCGGTGGCGCCTCAGGCACGCTCTCGTCGCTCGAGAAGGGAGCGATGGAAACGCAGGCCGGGCTGATGAAAGAACTGGGCCTGGCGCAACCCCTGATTTCGTGGCACACGGTGCGCGACACGGTGGCAGAGGTCGGCGCATTCCTCGGCCTGGTGGGCGGCTCCCTCGGCAAGATCGCCATGGACGTCAAACTCATGATGCAGACGGAGGTCGCCGAGGTGTTCGAGCCCTATGCGCCCGGACGGGGCTCGTCATCCACCATGCCGCAGAAGCGCAACCCCATCTCCTGCCTGTACATCCACGCCAACATCTCGGTGGCACGCCAGCACGCTGCTGCATTGATGGACGCCATGGTGGCGGACCACGAGCGCTCCACCGGCCCCTGGGAGATTGAATGGGTGTCGCTGCCCGAGATTTTCTGCCTGATGTCTGGCGCACTGAAGCAGACCAGATTCGTCCTCAAAGGTCTGGAGGTCGACGCGGGCCGCATGCGATCGAACATCGACATGACCCACGGACTGGTGATGTCTGAGGCGGTGATGATGGGCCTGGGCCCCTACATCGGTCGCGAGTACGCGCACGATCTGGTGTACGACCTCTGCCGTGAGGCCATTGCAAAGAACCGCCCGCTGATCGAGATCCTTGCGGTGCATCCGGAAATCACGAAGCACGTGACGCGGGCGCAACTTGAGGCGATGTGCGAGCCCGCCAACCACCTGGGCCAGGCGGGTGTGATGGTGGATCGCGTGCTGGCCGCCCGCGCTTGAGCGATCACTTCCTGGGCGCGGGCTCACTCGACTTCAGCGCGGCGCGCCTCTTGCCTTTCATTTCCAGAAAGAACTCATAGAGCTGCAAGGCGGCGGGCGACAGCGACCGGCCCTTCCGGCGGATAAGGCCCACTTTTCGGGTGACAACAGGGTCCATCAACGGCACGCTGACCAGCAAGGGATGGTCGGCGTCCGGCATGGCCAGCGACGGCACGGCCGCCACGCCCAGCCCGGCTTCGACCAGGCCCAGCATGGTGGTCACGTGCTGCGCTTCATAAATGGCCTGCGGCCGCCCCACCAGTCCGGCCAGCGCCTGGTCCAGCAACAGGCGGTTGCCTGAACTCTTGCCGACCGAAATGAAATCGTACTGGCCGAGTTCGGTCCAGCTCACCTTTCGTTTGCGCGCCAGTGCATGGTCGCGCCGGCAGGCCGCCACGAAGCGTTCATCCAGAAGCGGTTTGAAGTCGATGTCTGGCTCCTGGCCACCGATAAAGTTGAGACCAAAGTCCACATCGCCCTGAGCGACAGCTGCCAGCACCTCGCTGGCACTGGCGTCAAACACCTTGACGCGGATCTTGGGGTATCGCTCGTGATAGCGCGACACCACTTTCGACAGGTAGTAGTACACCGTGGATGGCACGCAGGCAATGGAGACTTCGCCCATGCGCGTGCCCGCCACACCGCGGATGCCCAGCAATGTGTTGTCCAGATCGTCCAGGATCTGCTGCACCTTGCGGTCGAACTCGCGGCCCACTGCAGTGAGACTCACCTTTCGCGTCGTCCGTTCCAGCAGCTTCACCCCCAGCGCCTCTTCCAGTTTCTCGATTCGCCGACTGAAGGCAGGCTGGGACACGTGCAACGCATCCGCCGCCTTGCGAAAACTGGAAAGCTCGGCCACCGTCCGGAAAGCCTGGAGATCATTGAGATTGAAGTTGATGGCCATGGCGCTATACGGGTGGCTTCAGTGATCGAGAGTGTGCATCAATCCATCGCAAAGATGCAATTCACAAAACCAGCGCGGAACCCGACCATCGACCCCGGTTTCCATGCCAATCTTTGAACCACCCACCGGAGTAGACAAATGAAGTCCAAACAAAAAGGCCTGATCGGGGCCATGGTTGCTGCGATCGCCCTGGCCTGCGGCACCGCATCGGCCGCCTGGCCAGAAAAGAGCATCACCATCATCGTCCCCACGTCGGCCGGCGGTGCCAATGATGCATTGGCGCGCACCATCGGGCAGGCGATGTCGCTTGCACTCAAGCAGACCGTGATCGTGGAAAACAAGGCCGGGGCGAACGGCTCCATCGCCAGCGAGTTCGTCAAGCGCGCCGCGCCCGATGGCTACACGATCATGCTGGGCTACATCGCCACCCACGCCATGAATCCCGCGCTGCAGAAGCTGCGCTACGACCCGGTTGCAGACTTCGAGCCCATTGGCATGGTGGGTTCCTCGGCGACGTTGATGGTCACCAGCACCAGGATTCCTGCCAACAACGTGAAGGAATTCGTGGCACAGCAAAAGAGCAGCAAGGAACCGCTCTCGTACGCTTCTGCCGGCAACGGCACGGCACCTCATTTCGCCGCCGAAATGTTCAAGCTGTCAACCGGCGTGGATATGCTGCACGTGCCGTACAAGGGATCTGCCCCCGCGGTGAACGACACCATCGCCGGACAGACCCAGGTGATGTTTCCAAGCCTGTTCACCGCCATGCCATTCGTCAAGAACGGCAAGCTCAAGGCCATGGGGGTGGCCGGCAGCAAGCGCTCCGAAATGCTGCCCGATGTCCCCACGCTGGCTGAACAGGGCATCACGGGTGTTGACGTGTCGCAGTGGTACGCGTTCTTTGCGCCGGCCAAAACACCCGCTCCGGTGCTGGAGCAGCTGAACACGGTGTTGAACCAGATCCTGGCCGACCCCGTGATTGCCAGGAGGCTGGTTGAGCATGGCGCCGAAGTCGAAGCCATGACCCTGCCCCAGATGCGAACGTTCATGGCCGCCGAACAGGTGAAATGGAAAAAGGTCGTTCAGGCCACCAAGCTGAAAGCCGACTGACCATGCCCGGAACCATCCAGAAAACGCCCATGAGCAGAAACTTCCTCACGCCAGTGGCGATGGCCTCCTTGTGCGTGCTTGTTGCCGGCGAGGTGCAAGCGCAAGAACAGAGCAGCGTCCGCCTGTACGGCATCATCGATCTGGCGGTCCGGCGGGCCAGCGGGCTCACCGAGTTCACGCCGAGCAACACCGCTTCCACCACCATGGTCAGCGGTCTGAACAACACCAGTCGCTGGGGCCTGCGCGTGCAGGAAGACCTCGGAGGCGGCCTGAGCGCACAAGCCCAGCTCGAAACCGGCCTCAATGCGAAGAACGGCACGACGGCCAGTTCCACGATGTACTTTGACCGCCAGTCGTGGGTCGGCCTGGGCAGCCGCTGGGGCATGCTCAGCATGGGGCGCCAGACCACGCTCCTGGCCGATGCGGTCTCGCCGGTTGACCCGCTGGGCATGCGCCTGGCCAGTTTCAACCCCAGTATCAACGTCGCCGCGTTGAGTCAGCACCAGTTGGGCATCGGGTTCGGGCCCTCGGGCTCCAGCAGCGGCTCGTACCGGCTCAACAACAGCGTCAAGTACAGCGGTGAATTCAATGGCTTCAACCTGCGGCTGATGCATGGTTTCGGTGAAGTGACGGGAAACAGCGAAGCGTCCAGTTCCACTGGTGTTGGCGTGGGCTACAAGGCGGGCAAGCTTCAGCTGTCTGCAGCCCACCAGAGCTTTCGCAATGCCGGCGACACGTTGAGCCTGCGCGGCCATGTGCTGGGCGCCGCCTATGTCTTCAGCGGCGACCTCCGTGTGGCGGGCATCTACGGCAGCAGCAAAGCCGACACCAGTGCCACGGCACACACCAGGCTGCGCACGGTGGGTCTGGGCACCACCGTTCCAGTGGGCGCAAAGGTTGACCTGACGCTGGCCCACTACCGCGTAACCCGTGATCGCAGTTCGGGAGCGGACGACGGGTATGGACGCACCGCAGCGTTCGCGGAGTACAAGTTGTCCAGGCGCAGCGTTGCCTACCTCGAGCTGGACCACACGCGCTGGCAAGGCAACTTCCAGGGTGCGGCCAACAAGCCCAGGGCAACGGGCTTCGGAGCAGGACTGCGACACAGCTTCTGATTCGCACCGCTCTGCGGTTCAAGGGACGCCATGGTTTTCCATGGCGTCCCTTTTTTTTGCCGAGTCAAAGAGCGCAGCAAGTCCGATGGAAACCCGCATTGCGACAGAAATGGAACAGGGCCTTGACGGCCCTGTGTTGTGCTTGCAGCGGGATGGCCGGATGACCCGGCCCTGCCCTATTCGAGCGCGACGGCGCGTTGTTCGGGAATGCCCAGACCGCCGTGAGCCACCACGGTCTGCCAGCGCGCCAGATCGGCCTGCACGCGATTGGCCAGCATCTGTGGCGTACCGGTTTCCACCCGGGCACCGTGCTGCTCGAACAGCTGCTTGACAGCAGGATCGGCCAACACCTGGTTCAACGCACGATTCAATGCATCAACCCGCTCCTGCGGCGTGCGAGCCGGTGCGAACAGGCCGTACCACTGAGTCACGTCCACGCCGGGCACACCCGCCTCTGCCAGGGTGGGCACGTCTGGCAACACGGACAGCCGCTGCGGGCCCGCCACCGCCAGGGCCTTGAGGCGGGCGCTGTGAACGAACGGGTGTGCCGTGAACAGGCTGGGGAACATGAGCTGCGTGCGGCCGCTGGCCGTGTCAGCGATGGCGGGCGCAGCGCCCTGGTAGGTGCTGCCGGTCATGGCGGTGCCGCTCGCCAGCTGGAACAAGGCGGCCGCGAAATGGGGTGGCGTACCGTCCCCCGCCGACGCATATCCATGGCGGCCAGGCTGGGCACGCAGAAGCTCGATCAATGACTGGACATCGTCGGCAGGCAGATCCGGATGCGCCACCATCAGCGTGGGCGAGGAGCCCACGAGGCCGATGGGTGCGAAGTCGGCGACCGGGTCGTAGCCCAGCGTCTGCAGCGCCGGATTCATGGCATGCGTGCCCACGTAGCCGAACATCAGCGTCTGACCGTCGGGCTCGGCCCTGGCAACATACTCACTGGCCACAGCACCGTTCGCACCGGCTCGGTTGTCCACCAGCACCTCCTGGTTCAGCAGCGGCGCCAGCTTGCTGGCGATGATGCGTGCCATGGTGTCGTTGCCACCGCCCGCACTCGTCGGCACGATCAGCGTGATGGGTTTGCGCGCGGCTGGCTGGGTGGCTTCTTCCGGGCGCGAAAACACATAGTCGGGCAAATGCAGTTCACCCTGCATGATCTTGCGCGCCGTGCGCACCAGCGCGGCGCGCTGCATGCCGATTTCGGTGCCGGCGCCGCTGAGCTCCACTTCGATGTCGATCTGTCCGGCAGGATGCAGCACCGTCAACTGGTGACAGCCGGCAGCGCGTGCCATGCCGCTGGCCACCGTGCCAGGCAGCGCGAACGCGCTGGCCACGCCGATGGCACCTGTCACGGCATGTGAGGCATGGCAACGCCGCGGCGTGAAGTAGCGCGAAGTGATGCTGTTGTCCGAGTCGCCCGCACTGACCAGCACAGGCTTGGGAATCACACTGTTGGAGACGTCACCCAGGCCCATGCGCAACCCCGCCTCCAGCCGGAGCGATTCGATGCGCTCAAGCAAAGCGGTGTCCGCGTCCAGTGCCACAGGCTTTTCGCGGCCACTGACACCCAGGTCGGCTGCGCGCACGATCATCAGCGGCATGGCTGCGTCGATGCAACTGACCTCGACACCTTGAATGCGGTCGATGCGCTGGCCGGTGGGGAACACCTGGCCCGTGACAGCGCCCCAGGCGTCGAGGAAGTCCAGCAGGATCGGCGCCGCTGTTCCGGCGACGCCATCGATACGTGCATCACCTTCATAGGTGACCCGGCCACCAGGTGTGCGCACCGTGACATCGATGCGTGCGCCGGTGTTGACGTTGTGCACCCGAACCCTCGTCGTGCCGTCCTGCGCCTGCACCAGACCTTGTTCGATGGCGAATGGCGCCACGCCAGACAGCATGTTCCCGCAGTTGGGGCGTGTGTCGACCGACCGGTGCCCCACACCCACCTGAGCGAACAGGTAGTCCAGATCGCAGCCCGGCTCACTGGAGCGCGAAACGATGGCGACCTTGCTGTTGAGCGTGCTTCCACCACCAACACCATCCAGCTGCAGCGGGTCGGAAGCGCCGATGGCACCGATCAGTGCCTGATCACGCGCCTCATCGCCGTCGGGCAACCATTCACGAAGAAAGAAGGGGCCGCGCGAGGTGCCTGCGCGCATCAGTACACATGGGATCGTCTTGCTCATGCCGCATTGTCAAACCGGCCATCAATGTTGTGAATTGCACATTGATGAACGATTGATACACGGAAGGCATCAATCTGAAGACCAGGATTCCCCGCGACACCGGTGAGTCCTCAAGCCCACCTCTCACCCGGCAGACGTCGCCTCAGGTCTCGCGCCATAGGCGGTCACGACGAAATCGTCGAGCTCATAGCCCAGGTTCGATGCAACCACCCGCAGCCTGGCTTCGATCTCGGGATCGAAAAATTCATGGACGGCACCCGTCTGGTTGCAGACCAGGTGGCCGTGGTGGCGCTCGCCATCGTTGAGCTCGTACACAGCCTTGTTGTTGCCCAGCTGGCTTTTCTTGAGCAGGCCGGTCTGTTCGAACTGCCCCAGCACCCGGTACACCGTGGCCAGGCCGAGCGCCAGATCGGGATGTTCGGCCAGCAGCAGGCGGTAGACGTCCTCCGCCGCGAGGTGGCGCTGCTCGCTGGACAGGAACAGGCCCAGGATCTTGAGGCGCGGCAATGTGGGCTTGAGCCCGCTGCGCTTCAGATCTGCGGATGGTTCCATGTGCTTCCCCGCAAGGGATGGGTTCAGGGGTGTCTGTGTTCGTGGAAAAAAAGCATGGCTGGCCGGCGTTGTACCGATGGCTAGCAAAAACGACGCCTGGGAACCATGCCCCAGGGTCGCCCCACGAAAAAAACTATTTGGTCAGGATCAGCTTGCCCAGCTTGGTGGCCTGCAGCTTGTACATCGCGCCGTTGTGCTCGATCTGCACGCACTTGCCGCCGCGCAGCAGAGACACGCTGTCGATATGAACCATGGCACCGGTGGCCGGCTCCGTGACCACCGCCTCTTCGACGTTCTGGACAGGAGCGACGACGACGCGTCGCGGCATGCTCAAACGCTGGCGGGGAATCGGCTCGGTCTGCATGGCTTCGCTCCTTGGTTCGCGACTCGACGACGTGCGTCACCTGAATCAATGACGCGTAGCATACCAAATAAATGAGACTGATTCGCATTTATATAGAAAATTTCGACAAAAACAGGATGCAGACCTCTGTGGTCTCGCAGAAGTCAAGCGCGCGGCGCGTTTGTTGCTACAGCTATCGGGGGAAACACCCGGCTCTTGCATGAGCTCTCGCATGTGTCGAGATTTACAATGCAAACGCCTGTCACAGCCGCGCTTTCCTGCGGTATTCAAACGAAAGACATTTCATGAAAAACCTCTTCCTTTCCCTGAGCCTGATTGGCGCCGCCGCCCTGGTGGGATGCGGGAAAACCGAAACGCCCGCGCCCGAAGCCGCGCCGGCAGCACCTGCTGCGGCCCCTGCCGCAGCGCCCGCAGCACTGCCGGAGCTCAAGGTCGCCATCGACCCCACCTACGAGCCCTTCACCTTCAAGACCGCCGACGGCAAGCCCACCGGCTTCGATGTGGACATCGCCGAAGCGCTGTGCAACGAGATCAAGCGCAAGTGCGTGTACGTCGAACAGGTGTGGGACAGCATGATCCCCGGCCTGCAAGCCAAGAAGTACGACGCCATCATCAGCTCCATGTCCATCACCGAGGAGCGCCTGCAGGTCGTGGACTTCACGGACAAGTACTACTTCACCCCCAGCCGCATCGTCGTCAAGACCGGCACCGCCTACACCGACCCGGCCTCGCTCAAGGGCAAGAAGATCGGCGTGCTCAAGGGCAGCACGCAAGAGAAGTACGCCATGGGTGAACTCAAGCCGGCAGGCGTGAGCATCGTTCCCTACGAAGCGCAGGATCAGGTCTACCTGGACATCAAGTCCGGCCGCCTCGATGGCACCGTGGCCGATCAGGTCGAGGTGAACGGCGGTTTCCTGACCAAGCCCGAAGGCGCTGGCTACGGTTTCGTCGGCCCCGTGCTGAACGAAGCCAAGTACTACGGCACCGGTGTGGGCGTGGCGCTGCGCAAGGGCGAAACCGCCCTGAAGGACGAGCTCAACGCGGCCATCAAGGCCATCCGCTCCAACGGCGTCTACGAGACGGTCAGCAAGAAGTACTTCGACTTCGACGTGTACGGCAACTAAGCCGTTCCCGTGCTCTCCGGCTACTTCGCCTCGATCCTGCAGGGCGCCCTCCTCACGGTGGGCGTCTCGCTGGCTGCCTTGCTGGTGGCCATCGTGCTGGGGTTGCTGGGTGCCGTGGCCAAGCTCTCGGGCCGGCGCCCACTGGTGGCGCTGGCCACGCTTTACACCACGCTCGTGCGTGGCATTCCCGAACTGGTGCTGATGCTGCTGATCTTCTACGGCGGCACCATCGGCCTCAACCACCTGCTGGCCGCTGCCGGCAGCAAGTCTTCGGTGGACATCAACCCCTTCCTCGCGGGCGTGCTCACCATCGGATTCATCTATGGCGCCTACATGACGGAGACATTCCGCGGCGCCATCCTCTCGATTCCCAAAGGCCAGATGGAAGCGGCCTGGGCGTTCGGCATGGGGCCGGTGCGCACGTTCCTGCGCATCACCGCGCCCCAGATGGTGCGCTACGCCCTCCCCGGCTTCACCAACAACTGGCTTGTGCTCATCAAGGCCACCGCGCTGGTGAGCCTGATCGGCCTGAAGGAGATGACCTACCTGGCCAAACAGGCCAGCGCGGCCACCCGCGAGCCGTTCACCTTTTTCCTTTTCGCCGCGGCGCTGTTCCTTGTCTACACGTCCGTTTCGCTGTGGGCGCTGCGCTGGCTGGAGCGACGCTTCAGCCTGGGCGTGAAGCGCGCCAGAACCTGAGTAACAGCACATGCGGTGGGACGTCATCTTTCAGCCCAACAACCTCGCCATGTACGGCGACGGGCTGCTCACCACGCTGTGGCTGCTGCTGTCCTCGCTGGGCGTGGGTGCGGTGCTCGCGCTGCTGTTCGCACTGGCGCTCACCAGTTCCATCGCGCCGCTGCGCTGGATCGTCGGTGCCTACACCTACGTCATCCGCGGCACGCCGCTGCTGATCCAGCTGTACCTCATCTATTACGGCCTGGCCCAGCTGGACTGGATCCAGGCGCGCTGGAACGACGTCTGGCCCTGGACGCATTTCAAGGAACCGTTCTTCTGCGCCCTGCTCGCCTTCAGCCTGAACACGGCCGGCTACACGGCCGAGATGCTGGCGGGTGCGATCCGCGAAACCTCCGCGGGTGAGATCGAGGCGGCCCAGGCCATGGGCATGAGCCCCAGCCAGGCCATGTGGCGCATCGTGCTGCCCAGCGCCATGCGCCGCACGCTGCCCGCCTACAGCAACGAGGTGGTGATGATGCTGCACGCGACCAGCCTGGCCAGCACCGTGCCCGCCATGCTCGACGTGACCGCTGCCGCCAGCCGCATCTATTCCGACTACTATCTGCCGTTCGAGGCCTACATCTTCGCCGCGGCCATCTACCTCACCATCACGTTCAGTCTGGTGGGCATGTTCAAGCTTGCCGAGCGGCGTTTCCTGGCCCATCTGGCCCCACGCGGACACTGAGAACCGCGACGACCGGACGCCGCCATGCAACGCATCGAATACCCGCTTCTGAGTCCCAGCCTGGGCAGCCAGAAAACCCTGGTGGGGTTCCACTACGGCACGCCAGGGGCGCGGCCCAAGGTGTATGTGCAGGCCAGCCTGCATGCCGAGGAGTTGCCCGGCATGCTGGTCGCGCACCACCTGCGCCAGCTGCTGGATGAGGCAGACCGGTCCGGCCGCCTGCGTGGCGAAGTCGTGCTGGTGCCCGCGGCCAACCCGATCGGGCTGAGCCAGCGCCTGGACCACCGCGCCATGGGGCGCTTCGAATTCGACACCGCCCAGAACTTCAACCGGCACTACCCCGACATGGCCGCCGCCGTGCTGGAACGCGCCATTCCCCTGATGAGTGCCGACGCCAAGTCCAATGTGGCTGCGGTGCGCAAGCTTGTTGGTCAGTGGCTGGCGCAGTGGCAGCCCGCCAGCGAACTCGAGAGCCAGCGCCGCCAGTTGCTGCTGCTGTCGCACGACGCCGACCTGGTGCTCGACCTGCATTGCGACACCGAGGCCGTGATGCACCTGTACAGCGAGGAAGCCTGCTGGCCGCCTTTCGAACCACTGGCGCGGCTGCTGGGCTGCAAGGCCGTGCTGCTGGCACGCGAGTCGGGCGGCGGCCCCTTTGACGAGCGGCTTTCAGGCCTGTGGTGGCAACTGGCCTCCGCGCTGAAGAGCGCCGGCGTGAACGGCCCGCTTCCCCAGGCCTGCGCGAGCACGACGGTGGAGTTGCGCGGCGAAGGCGATGTGTCGCACGAACACGCGCGCCAGGATGCGCAGGCGATCCTGGCGTTTCTGGCCCATGCCGGCGCACTGGCCAGCAACGGCACCCACGATCTGCCGCCCATGGCCTGCAAGCCCACGCCACTGGCCGGGTCGCAGACCCTGCGCTCGGCCGTGCCGGGCGTTGTTGCGTTTCTCGCGCGGCCCGGCGACACGCTGGCCGTGGGCGACGTGGTGGCCGAAGTCATCGACCCCACCGCCGAGGGCGCCGCGCGCGTGCACCCGGTGCGCGCCGAAGTGGCGGGCGTGCTGTACGCCGCCATCCGCGAGCGCTACGTGGTGGCCGGCGGTGAGATCGGCAAGATCGCGGGCGCCACGCCGTTTCGCACCGGCGATCTGCTGGGCGCCTGAGTTTTCATTTCCACCGAGCATCGGGCATCGAACATGACTGCTGAAACCACCGCACCCCGCACGCCAGGCCGGCCCCTGCTGGAAGTCCACGACATCCACAAGCGGTTCGGTGCCAATGAGGTGCTCAAGGGCGTTTCACTGCAAGCCCGGGCGGGTGACGTGATCAGCCTGATCGGCAGCTCGGGCTCGGGCAAGAGCACCCTGCTGCGCTGCATCAACCTGCTGGAGAACCCGAACACCGGGCGCATCGTGCTGGGTGGTGAAGAGCTGCAGCTCAAGGCCGACCGACATGGCGAACTGCGCGCGGTCAACGCGGCCCAGTTGCAGCGCCTGCGCACCAAGCTGGCCATGGTGTTCCAGCATTTCAATCTCTGGGCGCACATGACGGTGCTGCAGAACATCATCGAGGCGCCGGTGCATGTGCTCGGCATCCCGAAGGACCAGGCGGTCGAGACCGCGCGCCGTTACCTCGAGCGCGTGGGCCTGCGTGACGTGGAAGACCGCTACCCCTCGCACATGAGCGGCGGCCAGCAGCAGCGGGTGGCCATCGCCCGCGCGCTGGCGGTGGAACCGGATGTGATGCTGTTCGACGAGCCCACCAGCGCGCTGGACCCCGAGCTCGTGGGCGAGGTGCTGCGCGTGATGAAGCTGCTGGCCGAGGAAGGCCGCACCATGGTGGTGGTGACGCACGAAATGGGTTTCGCGCGCGAGGTGTCGTCGCACCTCATCTTCCTGCACAAGGGCTGCATCGAGGAACAGGGCGTGCCCAAGGAGGTGCTGGCACGGCCCAAGAGCGAACGGCTCGCGCAGTTCCTCTCGGGCAACCTGAAGTAAGGCGCGCCAGGCGCCCGCGCCTGTTCAGGGACTTGCGGGCGGTCGCAGTTCCAGCGTCGATCGCCACTGCGGCGGCTTCATCGTCAGCACCCGGTACTGCACCGACACCCAGGTGTCGCTCATGTCGCGGTAGCGGCTCGAAAACACATTGCCGCTCTGCCCCGTCTGGTAGATGAAGCGCGAGTTGTCGAGATTCGCGAGGTCGTAGACCGCGCGCAGGCTGGCGGCGTGGCGGTTGGCATAAGGCGCGTCGGCCTTGTCCAGGTGGTACTGACCCACGTTGACCGTGAACGGATCGCCGCCGGTGGGCGTGCGAACCTCGAACAGCCGGGCGAGCGGCTTCACATTGCTCAGCGGGCGGTGGATGGAGATCGCGGGGTGGGCATCGCCCCAGCGCCACGCGGCCACATCGGCGCCGTGCGCGGCCTGCAGCGCGTTGAGCGCGTCGGCCAGTGCCAGGCTGCTGGCGGCGGCGCAACCCGCTGCGCCACACCAGCTTGAATCGTTGCGCTCCAGAATGCCTTCCACCGCGCTGCGGAACAGGCGCTTGCCGTACATGCTCTCGAAACGCTCGCGACCCAGCCGTTCACCGATCACGCGGCGCGTGAACGTGTCGATCCAAGCCGTGTAGATCAGGGGCGCTGCGGCATCGGCCTGCATGTTGCCCTTGAAGTCGCGCAGCGCGTTCTGTGCGGCCGCGGCCAGCGGGTGGTCTGACGTGGTCTTCTGCAGGAAAGGCAACAGCCGCATGGTCGCGGCCGACTGCTGGTCTGCATGGATATCGCGGAACGACTCCTGGGTGTGCTTCGGTGTCTGTTCAAGCAGCGCTTCGATGCGCTCCTGGCGGTAAGGCGCGGCCCAGTCCTGGGTGAGGAAGTACGGGTAGTCCGCCGCGTGGATGCGCTGGTTGGCCGTGGCGATCCAGCCGCGCGCGCCATCGTCCTGCGGCGTTTCCTCGTAGGGCAGCCATCCGGCCCAGTCGTAGCGCAGGTCCCAGCCCGGCGCCGGGGCAATGCCGCGGATGTCGTTCTCGGGCGTGCGCAGCGGCACGCGGCCCGCGGCCTTGTAGGCGATGCGGCCCGTGCGGTCGGCCATCACCACGCTCTGCATCGGCGCGTGGAAATCGCGCAAGGCACGCAGGAGTTCGTCGACCGACTGCGCGCGGTTGGACTCCAGCGAGGCGACCACGTTGCGGCTGTCGGCGTCCAGCGCGGTCCAGCGCAACGACAGCACGAAGCGGCTGGTGTCGATGACGTCGTTGTGGCGCGGTTGCGCGTCGCTGAGCACCGGGCCGTGCCGTGTGCTGCGCACCATGTGGCTCACGTCGGGCTTGCCCTTGACGCGGATGGTCTCCATGCGCAGGCCGAAGTTCGCCCACGCCGGTTCGTCGGTGGTGGACGGCACGCGGTACTGCGCGGGGTTGGCCGGGTTGATCTGCTCGAGGTAGAGGTCCTGCACGTCGGGGCCGGTGTTGGTGAAACCCCAGGCCACCTGCTGCGTCCGGCCCAGCACCACGAAAGGCGTGCCCGGCAGCGTGGCGCCGATCACGTCCATGCCCTTGACGCCGCCCGCATCGGGCGCCTGCAGGCGCGCGAAGTACCAGATGGCCGGCGCGCTCAGGCCCAGGTGCGGGTCGTTGGCAAGCAGCGGCATGCCCGAGGCGCTGCGCGATCCATTGACCACCCAGTTGTTCGAGCCCTTGCCTTCGATGTTGCCAATCTCGTCGGCCCAGCGCTGCAAGTCCTGCCCGATCTGCTCGCGCACAGCGGCCACCATGCCGGGCGCCGCTTCGGGCGCACGGGATGTGGTGGTGGGCCGGTTGCGGTAGACGCCGAGTTCGCGGTACAGCTTCGCCAGGTCGGCCGAGGCCGCCGGTTGTTCACCCGGGTAAGGCGGGAACAGCTCCCACAGGGCCTTGGTGTCGATGGCCTCCAGGGCCGAGAGCCGCGCGAACTCGTTGCCCCAGTTGCCGCCCAGGTCCAGCGCCATCATCAGCGACCAGGCCACGCTGTCGGCCGGGTCCCAGTACTGTCCGGCCGCAGCTTCATCGCGCGGGTTGATGCCCAGCAGCAGGAATTCCGGCGTGAGCAACTGTTCGGTGTGGGCGAAGAAGGCGTTCACGCCGTCGCTGTACGCCTGCAGCGAATCGCGCGCTTCGGCGGGCAGGCCTTCGAGCTGCCGCATCGCCGCGTTGCGCAGGCCGAGCGTGCGCATCAGCTTGTCGGTCTCCAGCGTGGACGGCCCGAGCACCTCCGACAGCGTGCCGCGCATGATGCGGCGGTTGAATTCGAGTTGCCAGCCCCGTTCCTGCGCGTGCACGTAGCCCATGGCCATCCAGGCGTCGCGCGGCGTGCCGGCCAGGATGTGGGTGACGTCGCTCGAGTCGCGATGCACCTTTACCGGTGCGGACAGGCCCGCCAGGTTGAGGCTGCCCTCGGTCTTGGGCAGGCTGCGCCAGGCATAGAAGGCAGCGAGTGCGGCGGCGAGCACCACCAGCAGCGACAGAAGGCCGAAGAGTCGTTTGATCCAGCGCACGATGAGGTCCCCAGAAATCTTGTTGTGATGTGCGGCTTTTCCTGCGCGCCACCGTGGCGCCCTCCCCCTGGCGGCTACTTCTCTATGCCACCGGGTGCAATCGAAATGTGTCCATCCACCAGCCTGAAGCGCACGGTGGGCGCGCTGAAATCGCTGAAGGGCGCGCCCATCGCGATCTCGCCGTCGCTGTGCAGCAGGCATTCCTGGCGCCGCAGCGCAATGACGTTGTCGCCCGCACCGAAACGCACCCAGGTGCCGTAGCTGCTCACGTCTTCCAGCACGTAGTTGCCCGAGCGGATGTCGATGTTCGCGTGCATGCGCGATACACGCGGATCGCTCACCACGAAATCGGCCTCGGGCACGCGGCCGATCTTCATGGGCAGATCGGTCAGGTTGAAGGCATGTGTGGTGTCGAGCCACGACAGCTCAAAGCCGCCAAAGACCGACTCCTTCATCGGGCTGAGCGCATGCAGGTCGGCCGGCAGCGTGAGGAATTCGGACAGCATCTCGGGCTGCCATTCGACGCGGAACACCTCGCAGGGCTCCACCCGGCCCTTGATGCGCATGGGGCCCAGGCTGCGGCTGCGCACGCCATGGCGGGCGCCGAGTTTGCGGATCACCGTGTCGGTGGCCATGATCTGTTCGGGGCCGGCCAGATCGCTGAGGCGCGAGGCCACGTTCACGGCATCGCCGAAACAGTCGCCATCCACCACGACCACCTGGCCGCGCGCCATGCCGATCTGCATCATGAGCTTGAGGCGGTCGGGCCATTGCATCACCCGTTTGGCGTGTTCCTGCTGGATCAGCACCATCGCGTCCACCGCGTGGCGGTTGTTGGAGAACGACATCAGCACGCCATCCCCCAGCATCTTCACCACCGTTCCGCCGTTTTCCACGCCCATCGAGCCGATCCACTGCGTCAGCTTGGTGACGGCTTTGGTGGCGCGGTCGTTACCCAGTGTTTCAAACACGGAAACGCTACCGGTCAAATCCACGAAAGCAATTGTCAGTTCGGCCATAGATGGTGGGAGATATGCGCTGGATTACAACACACCACCGGGGGTATTCCCGACCTGTGCGAGACCACGGTCTTTCACCCTGCAGCGGGTGCAAAAAGTTGGGCCCGGATGGGGTCGAAAACCATGCTTCGATGGCGCCACGTGATCCGATCGGCAAAAAGTGCTTCAGCGACCCCTTGGACTCAAAAAGCATGAAAAGGTATTAATCACCTGAGAAACACATTCAAAAGTCTTCAGTAAATACATGATTTATTTGTTGTTTTTTGCGTGTTGTCAAACATTCCCGATTGCAGGCGGGCGGACGGCAGACGTATCCTGCAACCAATTAGTACAAAGTCGTTGAGGCCACTTCCATGCGCTGGTTCAAACCCGGTATCCGCAACAGCATTTCTGCCCTTCTCAGCCCTGAGGCGCGCAAGGACTCGCCCGAGTCCCTGGAGCCCGTGCGCGAAGCCATGCTCGCGGTGCTGGGCGAGGACGGTGCCAAGGTCAATCCGCAGCTCACCCGCAAGCTGAAGTACCTGCACGATGCCCATGCCCTGTGGTTCGCGCGCGCCGAGATGGTGGCCGTGTTGAGCCAGCTGCATGGCGAGGCGCTCGCGGTGCACCGCGTGAAGAGCCTTTCGCCGGTGTTCCAGGGCCTGGTGCCCAAGAGCCTCATGGACGCCTGCCGCATCCGCAGGTAATCGCGCCTCTTTCGAAACGCCCAGGGTGCGTCAACCCCAGTAGATCAGGGCGTCGCGCCCTTCCACCATCAGATCCACCTTGCGCCCCACGGGCAGCAGCACCTTGGTCGGCACGTGCCCGAACGGCAGGCCGGTGAACACCGGCGTTTTCGTGCGCGTGCGCAGCCAGTCGAACACCGTCTGCAGCTTGAAACCCCGGTCGTAGCCGGGCACGAGCTTGAAGCGGTTGAAGGACCCCATCAACACCGCCTTCTGCTTGCCGATGATGCCGGCGTTGAGCAGTTGCGTCAGTTGCCGCTCGATGCGGTAAGGGTGTTCGTTCGCGTCTTCCAGAAACAGGATGCCGCCCTCGATCGCCGGCAGATACGGCGTGCCCACGAGCGCACAGATCACGTTGAGGTTGCCACCCCAGAGCGTGCCGCCACGCACCTTGAACAAGGGCGGCTGCTCTGCGTCCTTGCGTTTGAGGTGCAACGTGTCCGACACCGGCACACGCCAGCCCGCGCCTTCGCCGTGGCCCACCAGCAGGTCGTCGAAGCAGGCTTCCATGATGTCGTCGGGCACCTCGGCGCCGAAATCCTCGCCCAGCGCCGGGCCGGCCCAGGTGGTGGCGCCGGTTCTGGCGAGCAAGGCCATCTGCAGCGCGGTGAAGTCGCTCAGGCCCACGAACTGCGTGCCGCGTTCGATGGCCTTGGCGATCTTCTTGAAGGGCAGCTCACCCACGATGCGCGTGAGACCGTATCCCCCGCGCGAGATCAGCGCCACGTCCGCGCCACTGGCCGCGGCACGACCGATCGCCGCAAGGCGGGTTTCATCGTCGCCCGCGAAACGCATGTGGCTCGACAGCGCCGTCTCGTCGATCTCCACCTCGTGACCCAGCGCCTTGAGCCGGGCCACGCCACGGCGAAACGCGGCCTTGTCGCGCACGGCGCTGGACGGCGAGTAGATGTAGATGTGCCGGGGACCGTGGCGGTGTTCGTGGTTGCAGGCGGGGCCGCAGTGGTGATCGTGATGGTGATCGTGGCTCATGAAGGTCGACGGCAAAAAAAGGCTTGATTATCCGGGTGTGCCGGCAGCGAAATGGCGCACTGCCGCGTGGGCGATGTCTTCGCTATGCTCCTGCACGAAATGGCCGGCCTGTGGCAGGCGCATCGGTTCGGGGCAGCCGCGGATCATGGCGTGCAGCGCCCGCATCACGGGCTCGCCCAGCACGGGGTCTTGCTGGCCGATGGCCATGAGGCTGCGGCCCTGCCACTGGCGGGACCAGAAGTCGCGCGCCTCGCGGCTGATGGCGGCGCCATCGTCGTCCGCGTGTTCGGGCACCCGGGCCGGGAAGGCGCGCAGCGCGGCGCGGTGGCCGCGGTCGGGGAACGGTGCGTTGTAGGCGGCGCATTCCTCGGGCGACATCTGCGGGTTGCCGCGCGCAAAAAGGCGGGCCACGTCGAATTCGGGGTTCTGCGCGCACATGGTCCGCCAGGCCAGGAAGCCCGGCGACAGCGGTGTTTCGCCAGTGGCCAGCGTGGTGTTCATCACCAGCAGGCCCCGGTATCGTTCCGGCGCGGCCATGGGCAGGGTGAGGCCGAGCAGGCCGCCCCAGTCCTGCACCACCAGCACCACGTTGCGCAGGTCGAGGCGCTCGACGAATTCGAGCAGCACCTGCCGATGCCAGCTGAAGGTATGGGCTCCATCCTTCTTTGGTTTGTCGCTGCGGCCAAAACCGATCAGGTCGGGTGCCACCACGCGCGCACCGCTCGCGAGGAACACCGGGATCATCTTGCGGTAAAGGTAGCTCCACGCCGGGTTGCCGTGCAGGCAGAGCCAGGTCAGCGGGGCGTCGGCGGGGCCTTCGTCCAGGTGGTGCATGCGAAGGCCGCCCAGCGCGGGCAGGTCACTCAGGTAGCGCGGCTGCCAGGGGTAGCCGGGCAGGTTCTCGAACCGGTCGTCCGGCGTGCGCACGGCATCGTCGCGCACGGGGTGGGGGTTGGTGCGGCGTTCCTTGAAGAAGCCGCGCAGCAACCCGGCGCCCTCCTCGGCCAGCACACCGCCCCGCACCTCCGTCTGGTGGTTGATTTGCGCATGGCCGAACAGGTCGAGCACCGAGCCGGCCGCACCGGTCTTGGGGTCGGCCGCGCCGAACACCACCCGCGCCAGCCGCGCATGCAGCATGGCGCCGCTGCACATGGCGCAGGGCTCCAGCGTCACGTAGAGGGAACAGCCATCGAGCCGGTAGTTGCCGAGCGCCCTGGCGGCGGCCCGCAGGGCCACGATCTCGGCGTGGGCGGTCGGGTCGTGTCCGTCGATCGGCGCGTTGCGGCCGGTGGCGATCACGCGCCCGTCCTTCACCACCACGGCGCCCACCGGCACCTCGCCGGCATCGCCCGCGTCGCGGGCTTCGGCCAGCGCCAGGCGCATGAAATGCGCGTCGTCGGGTGCGGGCCTGTCGGTCATGCGGGGAGTGTAGGCGAGCGCCCATACCCCCCGAGGTAAAATACGGGCTGGGTGTTCGCGCTGCATGTCGTGGCGAAACAGGTTCTTGCGCTGGTCGGGCCGCCGCGCGGGATTGTCACGACCATGAACCGACCCATCACCGGGCAGACCCTGCCTCGCGCCCAGCAGATTGCCGAGCGCGCCTTCACCGCCCTCCAGCGCCTCCTCCACATCGAAGCCTTCAGCGGCATCGTGCTGCTGCTCGCCGCAGCCATTGCCCTGGTCTGGGCGAACTCGCCTGCGTCCGCCAGTTACCACGCGGTGTGGCACGCGCCCGTCACCGTCGGCCTGGGTGGCCAGGTGTTCACCCAGACGCTGCACTTCTGGATCAACGACGCCCTGATGACCGTGTTCTTTCTCGTGGTCGGCATGGAGATCCGGCGCGAGATCCACAACGGCGCCCTGGCGAGCCTGCAGCTGGCCGCCCTGCCCCTGGCCGCAGCGCTGGGTGGCGTGGTGGTGCCCGCACTGATCTATGTGGCGCTGAACAGCGACGCGGTGCTCGTGCGCGGATGGGCCGTGCCCACCGCCACCGACATCGCCTTTGCCCTGGGCGTGCTGGCCCTGCTGGGCCGCTCGATCCCCGGCAACGTGCGGGTGCTGCTGCTCGCGCTGGCGATCATCGACGACATCGTCGCCGTGCTCATCATCGCGGTCTTCTATTCGGGCGGGCTGGACCTGGGCGGCCTGTGGGTGGCGGGCCTGGGCGTGCTGATGGTGCTCGGCCTGCAGCGCATCGGTGTCGGCTCGGCGTGGGCCTACGTGGTGCCCGGCGCCGTGCTCTGGCTCGGCATCCTGCAGACCGGCGCCCATCCCACGCTGGCGGGCGTGGTGCTCGGCCTCATGACACCCGTGCTGCCCGGCCTCACGCGCCGCTGGCAGGCGGTGGACCCCCCGGTGACGCGCGTGCAGATGGCGCTGCACCCGTGGGTGGCGTTTGGCGTGATGCCGCTGTTCGCGCTGGCCAACGCTGGCGTGACGCTCGACGACGTGGACCTGAGTCTGGGTGGCGCGCAAGGGGTGACGGTGGGGGTGATGCTGGCCCTGGTGCTGGGCAAGCCCCTGGGCGTGATCGCCGCCAGCGGGCTTGCCGTGCGCCTGGGCTGGTGCCGCCTGCCGCCGGGCGTGAGCTGGTCCGGCGTCTGCCTGGTGGGCCTGCTGGCGGGCATCGGGTTCACCATGTCGATCTTCATTGCCACGCTCGCCTTCGACAGCGCCCACCTGCTCGGCGCCGCCAAGCTGGGCGTGCTGCTGGCGTCCCTCACCGCGGCCTTGCTCGGGCTGGCACTGGGTGTTCTGCTGGCCCTGCGTGCGCGGCGGCGCGTGCCTCTGGCATGATCGCGGGTTCTTCTGGTTAACCCTGATGCCACACGCCCCGCAACGCCGCTGGGAGCTCGACGCCCTGCGGGGCCTGATGCTCGTCCTGATGACGCTGACCCACATGCCGACGATGTACTCGTTGCCGTCGGGCCAGCCGTTCGGCTTCGTCTCGGCGGCGGAAGGTTTCGTGTTCCTCTCCGCCTTCATGGCCGGGCGCGTCTACGGCCGCCGGGCGCGGCGCGACGGCCTGCCGGCCATGCAGACCGCGTTCCACGAGCGCGCGCTCAAGCTCTACCTGTGCCAGCTCGCCCTGCTGCTGCTGGCTTTCACATTGATCGCCTGGCTGGGCGTGCTCAACCGGCAGGGAGGCGTCACCGGCCTGCTCGAGTTCTTCTTCGTCGACCCGCAGGCCGCCGTGGTGGGGGCAGCGCTGCTGCTGTACAACCCGCCGCTGCTCGACATCCTGCCCCTGTACATCCTGATGATGCTGGTCAGCCCCTGGCTGCTGCGCCGCGGCCTGCAGCACGGCTGGCGCGGTGTGCTGGCCGTCAGCGGGCTGCTCTGGCTGGGCGAGCAATGGGGCCTGGGCGGTGCGCTGCACGAGGCCATCGCGGCGCTGACCGGCATGCCCGTCCCCTACCGGTACACCGGCGCTTTCCACTGGCTGGCCTGGCAGGCGCTGTGGGTGGTCGGGCTGTGGCTGGGCGCCCGCGAGCAGCCCTTGCCCCGCGTACCGCACTGGATCCTGGCGCCCGCCGCCCTGTATGCCCTGGGCATGCTGGTGTGGCGCCACATGGCCGGACAGGCACCTCTGCCCTGGCTGCCCGCCGTGGGCATGCTGCTCGACAAATGGTCGCTCGGCCCCATGCGGGTGATGAACTTCGCCAGCGTTTTCCTGCTGCTGGTGACCGCCGGCCCCTGGCTGGCGCGCGTGCTGCCGCGCCTGGAGCCGCTGGAACTGCTGGGGCGCCACTCGCTGTCGGTGTTCTGCGCGCACATCGTGATCGCCCTGTTCACCCTCGCCTTCTTCGGTTCGACCCAGGTCATCCGTCCCTGGACCACCGACGTCGCGCTGCTGCTCGCCGCCTTTGCCGGCCTGTTCGCCGTGGCCATGCTGGCGCAGGCGCAGCAGCGCGATGGCTGGCGCCCCTGGCTTTTCTGGCGCACCCGCTCCCAGGCGCACTAACGCCCCGCCGGTTCAAGGGGAACTTTTGCCGCCGGTGCGGCCCCGATCAGGGATCGGTTACCTTGGTCACCCCCGCCAACCCGCCCCGCACCACACATGAGCCAGGACGACCGCCAGTGGGAACTGGACGCCATGCGCGGCTTGATGCTCGTGCTGATGACCATCACCCACCTCCCCACGCGGCTCGCGGACCCGCTGGGCCAGCCGCTGGGCTACGTGTCGGCGGCCGAAGGCTTCGTGCTGCTGTCCGCCTACATGGCGGGTCGTGTGTACTCGGCGAAGGCCGAGAACCAGGGCGAAGAGGCGATGAAAACCGCGTTCTTCAACCGGGCCGTCAAGCTCTACGCCTGCCAGCTGGCGCTGGTGCTGTTCGCGTTCACCGCGGTGGCCGGCATGGGCCTGGCCCTGCGCGAGGGCGCGGTGACCGACCTGCTGGCCTTCTTCCTCGAGCGGCCGGTGGTCGCCACCCTCAGCGCGGGCCTGCTGCTGTACAGCCCGGCGCTGCTGGACATCCTTCCCATCTACATCGTCTTCATGCTGCTCAGCCCGCTGGTGCTGCTGCATGGCATGCGGCACGGATGGCGCATGGTCATGGCCGTCAGCGTCCTGCTCTGGTTGGGTGCCCAGTTCGGGCTGGGCCCGGCGGTGTACCAGATGGCCACCGGCTGGTTCGACATGCCCTTGCGCTACCGGGACATGGGCGCATTCGAGATCTTTGCGTGGCAGCTGCTCTGGGTTTTCGGCCTGTGGCTGGGCACCGAACACAGCCGGCCCGATCACCAGCCCGCCCGCTTTCCGCGCTGGGTGGTGCTGCTCGCGATCTCGCTGGCGCTGTTCGCCTTTCTCTGGCGCCACTCCGTCGGGCAGACGCCGATGCCTGGCCAGTCGCCCATCAACGTGCTGTTCGACAAGTGGCACCTGGCGCCGCTGCGCCTGCTCAACCTGATGGCGCTGGTGGTGCTGGCGATGTACTACGCGCCCTGGCTCAAGCAGCATCTGCCGCGCTGGCGGCCGCTGGAGGTGCTGGGCAAGGCGGCGTTGCCGGTGTTCTGCGCCCACCTGGCGGTGGCCTTGCTGGCGCTGGCCGCTTTCGGCGCCACGAACCCCGACCGGCCCGTGTCGGTGGACCTGCTGATCCTGTTCGTGGGCTTCTACACCCTGTGGATCGTGGCGCGGGTGTCGCGCGCCCGGGACCGCCTTACCGCCCGGCGCAAGGCCCGCAAGGGCCCGATGCAGCTCAGCCCTTCAGGTGCAGGGCAATGATCTGCCGCCACAGCGTGTAGCCGTCGGCATTCATGTGCAGGCGGTCTGCCTGGAAAAGCTCGGGGCGGGGCTGCCCATTCGCATCGAGCATGGCGGAGTGCACGTCGATGAAGTCCAGCTGCGGTTCAGTGGTGCTGTAGGCACGGATGAGCTCGTTGGTCTCGCGCACCGCGGGGATCATGGCGGCCCGCAGGGGGCTGGGCTTGATCGAGACGAAGGCGATGCGGCTCTGCGGCAGTTCGGCCTTGACCGCCCGCACGAACGCGGTGAAGCGCTCCAGCACGTCGCGCGGCGAGGCGCCCTCGGACAGGTCGTTCTCACCGGCGTACACCACCACCATGCGGGGTTTGTAGGGCAGCACGAGCCGGTTCACCAGCTTCACGCAATCCAGCAGCTGCGAGCCACCGAAACCGCGCTTGATGACCACTGGCTGGTCGGAAAAACTGGTTTCCAGGTCGTTCCAGAGGCGGATCGACGAACTGCCCACGAACACCACGCCACCCGGCTGCGGTGCCTGCTTCAGGTCGGCGGCGGCGAAGGCCTCGAAACTGGCGCTCCAGCGGGGGTCCACCGCCGCGAGCTGGGTGGCTGCCGGTGGGGCCGCCACCGGCGCGCTCGCAGGCGCTGCCACGGCCAGCTGGGTGGCTGCCGGTGCCAGTGAAGGAGCGGGAGGTTCAGCCTGCGCAATGGCCGAAGAGCCGATGCCCAGCAAACCGGCCAGGGCCAGTTGGAGAGGCAAGGAGAAACGCGACGAATGTTTGTGCAAGTGGTCCAAGGCTTGAATGGAGTGGTGACAGCGCAGAATGGACAGCACCACTCGGGGAAAGTTCAGACCCCGTCAGTGTAAATATCGGTATCCGTGCGGTCCACACGGATACCCCCGGGTGTTGTCCTGACGCCCCAGAATGGCCCGTTCGTCGGAACCGCTGGACTCACGCCGCCAGTGGTGGCACGACCAGCACGTCGTTTTCCGCGATTTCCAGCACCCGCTGGGCCACGCTGCCCAGCAGCAGGCCGAGCACGCCACGGCGCTGCTGCGTGCCCAGCACGAGCAGATCGGCCGGATGGGCCTGCCCGTGCGCGTGCAGCAGCAGGCTGGTGTCGCCGTGTTCCAGCCAGGTGCGCAGGCGCTGCCCCACGTCAGCCGGCAGGTCGCTCGACTGGATGAACGCTTCCGCCTCGCGTTCGGCCTGCGCCAGGCCGTCGGCGCGCACCTTGGCCGTGTCCACGCCACCGATGGCCGGATAAGGGTTGTCAAAGGCGTGGAAGAGCGTGAGCGTGGCCTCGGGGAACAGCGCGGCGGCGGTGCGCAGCGTGTGGCGCGAGGCCTCTGAAAAATCGGTGGCCACGATGACGTGGCTGTAGGGCGCGCGCGGCCGGTTGCGCACCACCAGCAGGGGCACCGGCGAGCGGCGCGCCAGGGCATCCACGGACGAACCCAGCACCACGCGGCTCAGCGCCTCGTTGCGCGCCACGCCGGTCACGATCATCTGGCTTCCTTCGGCCACGGCCACCGTCAGCACGGTGTCGGTCACCGGGCCCTGTTCCACCCTGGGCACCAGAGGCAGGTCGCCCTCGCCCGCCACGTCTGCACGCAGACGGCGTTCGGCCAGCACGCGCCGAGCCGTGCCGGCCAGGCCGGTGGCGCGCGCGAGCACCGAGGTGGGCGCCTCGGCAGGTTCGGGCTCGACCACGGTGAGCGCCACCAGGCGGGCGTTCCAGTCGCGCGCAAGTTGCACGGCGCGGTCCAGTGCGCGGTCGCTGCGGCTGCTGAGGTCGGTGGCCAGCAGAAGGTGACGCGGGGTGGCGGGTGTACTCACTGAGCAGCTCCTTTGAGGGTGACGGGCCCGGTGTCACGGGCCGTCGGATTCAGTTCCGGAAAAACCCGCCAGCGCCGCAGCAGGGCCTTTTCCACTTCCAGCACGATCATCGAGACCAGGCCGATGGCCAGGATCACCAGCCCGTCGAGCAGCGGCACCGCGCGGGTGTCGAACACCGCCTGCATCCAGGGCGTGTAGGTGAAAGCCAGCTGCGCCAGCACCACGCCCACCACCGCCCACAGCACCGCCGGGGTGCCACGCGCACCGCGCCAGGTGAATGAACGCATGTGCAGGTAGCGCACGTTGAACAGGTAGAAGATCTCCATCACGCACAGGGTGTTGACCACCATCGTGCGGGCCAGTTCCACGCCAAAGCCGCGCATCGTTGCCCAGGCGAAGATACCAAACGCGCCCGCCGTGAACAGCAGGGACACCAGCACCACACGCCAGACCATGAATGGCGAGAGCAGCGCGGCGTCGGGCGAGCGCGGGCGGCGCTGCATCACACCGGGCTCGGCGGGTTCGAAGGCCAGCACCAGCCCGAGCGTGATGGTGAGGATCATGTTGATCCACAGGATCTGGGTGGGCGTCATCGGCAGCGTGAGGCCGAAGGCCAGCGCCGCGATGATGGACAGCACCTCGCCGCCGTTGGTCGGCAGCGTCCAGGCGATCACCTTGCGGATGTTGTCGTACACCGTGCGCCCCTCGCTCACCGCGGCCACGATGGAAGCGAAGTTGTCGTCGGCCAGCACGATCTGCGCCGCCTCCCTGGCCGCGTCCGTGCCCTTGTGGCCCATCGCAATGCCCACGTTGGCCTGCTTGAGAGAGGGTGCGTCGTTGACACCGTCGCCGGTCATCGCCACCACGTGGCCCTCGCCCTGCAGGGCGCGCACCACGCGCAGCTTGTGTTCGGGGTTGGTGCGGGCAAACACGTGGGCATTCAGCGCCAGTGCGCGCAGGTCGCTGGCGGACGCGGCATCGAGTTCCTGCCCCGTCACCACCACCGGCTGCGCCGCCAGGCCGAGCTGGCGCGCAATGGCCGCCGCCGTGGCGGCGTGGTCGCCGGTGATCATCTTCACCGCGATGCCGGCGCTGCGGCAATCGGCCACCGCGGCCATGGCCTCGGCGCGTGGCGGGTCGATGAAGCCCACCACGCCCAGGAAGACCAGCCCGTCCGCATCCCCGAACGCCAGACGCGCGGGCGCCGGGTTCAGGCGGCGGCGGGCGAACCCCAGCACCCGCTCGCCAGATGCCGCGGCCTCGGCAATGGCCTGTTGCCAGTGCGCCTCGTCCAGCGGCTGCTCCGCGCCCTGCGTATCGAGTTGCGCACGGCTCATGGCCAGCAGGCGCTCGGGCGCGCCTTTCACGAACAGGTCGGCACCGCCATCGGCGCGGTCGTGCAGTGTGGCCATGAAGCGGTGCTGGGCGTCGAACGGAATCTCGTCGGCGCGCGGCCGGGCGGCGCGCTGTGCAGCGGGCTCGAGGCCCGCCTTCATGGCCAGCGCCACCAGCGCGCCTTCCATCGGATCGCCGTCGACCCGCCATCCGCCTCCCGCGTCCTGCAGCAGGTGCGCGTCGTTGCACAGCAGCGCGGCCTCGATGAGACGGTGCGCATTCAGCGGCAGCGCGCTGCAGCCTTCGGGCAACTCCAGCGTGCCGGCGGGCGCGTAGCCCGCGCCATTCACCATCACACAGGCCGCATCGGTCACCACACGGCGCGCGGTCATCTCGTTGCGGGTGAGCGTGCCGGTCTTGTCGGAACAGATGACGGTGGTGGCGCCCAGCGTTTCCACGGCCGGCAGACGGCGCACGATGGCATGGCGCCCGGCCATGCGCTGCACGCCGATGGCCAGCGTGATCGTGATCACCGCCGGCAGGCCTTCCGGGACGATGCTCACGGCGATCGCCACCACCACCATCAGCGCGTCCACCCAGTCGTGGTCGCGCACGAGCACCACGAACGCGAACAGCAGCGCGGCCAGCGCCACCGAGAACAGGGTGAACCGACGGCCGAAGCCGTTGATCTGCCGCAGCAGCGGCGTGGTGAGCGTGCGCACCTCGCCCAGCAGGCGGCTGATGTGGCCGATCTCGGTGTGGCGCCCGGTGGCCACCACCACCGCACTGCCCTGCCCCGCGGCGACCAGCGTGCCCGAATAGGCCATGGAAGCGCGGTCGCCGAGCACGGCATCGGTGGCCACGGCGTCTTCCTGTTTCGAACTGGTCACCGACTCGCCGGTGAGGATCGCCTCGTCCACCAGCAGGCCGCGCGCGCGCAGCAGCCGCAGGTCTGCCGGCACGCGGTCGCCGGCCTCGAGCAGCACCACGTCGCCCGGCACCAGGTCGGCCACCGGCACCGTTTCGCGGTGGCCACCGCGCAACACGCGCGCGCTGGGCGCCAGCATGCCGCGCAAGGCATCGAGCGCCTGCTCGGCCCGCCCTTCCTGCACGAAGCCGACGATGGCATTGACCAGCACCACCCCGACGATCACCGCCGCGTCGATCCAGTGGCCGAGCAGCGCGGCCATGGCGGCCGCCGCCAGCAGGAACAGGATCAGCGCGTTGTTGAACTGGCCCAGCAGGCGCAGCACGGGGTGCACGCTCGGCGGTGCAGGCAGTTCGTTGGGGCCGGCCTCCTTCAGGCGGCGGGCGGCTTCGGTCGGCGTCAGTCCGTCGCGACCGCTCCGGAGGGTTTCGAGTACCGCGTCGGGTGCCTGTGCATGCCAGTCCTGCGTGGATGCGTTGGGCGCCCCCGACGCGCCGCTGGCGTGGGTCGTGGCGTGGTTCATGCCCGGAATAGAACACGTCGAGTGCAGCCGGTTCAACACATCGGGGTGCTCATCGCCTTGCGATTGACATGGATCAAGACCGGCGGCTTCCGCGGTACAACGAACGTGGCACAAACGCGCGAGAGCGGGAACAATCGCCGCGCACGCGCTTCACAAGGACACCATGACTCTTCCCGCCCCCTTGCCTGAGCACCCCGCCGGGGTGCAGCTCACCCCCGAAGGCCTGCCGCTGCTGATGGCCCGGGCGCGGGCGCTCGGCACCATCCGCGTTGCGGTGGTGCACCCGTGCGACGAACTCAGCCTGCTGGGCGCACTCGATGCGCGCGAGGCGGGCCTGATCGATCCCGTGCTGGTTGCGCCCCGCGCGCGGCTGCTGGAGCTGGCCGCGCGGCTGTCGGTGGACCTCACCGGCCTGCCCATTGAAGACGTGCCGCACAGCCACGCAGCGGCCGATCGCGCTGCCGCACTGGCCGCGAGCGGCGCGGTGGAAGCGATCATGAAAGGCAGCCTGCACACCGACGAGCTGCTCGGCGCGGTGCTGCCCGCGCAGGCGGGGCTGCGCACCAAGCGCCGCCTGAGCCATTGTTTCCTGATGCAGACGCCGGCCTACCCCAGGCCTTTCCTCATCACCGACGCCGCCATCAACATCGCGCCCACGCTGGAGGAAAAGGCCGACATCGTGCGCAACGCAATCGAGCTCGCCCACACCATCGGCGTGGCCGTGCCGCGCGTGGCGATCCTGGCCGCCGTGGAGACCGTGAACCCGCGCATGCCCGCCACGCTGGACGCCGCCGCGCTCTGCAAGATGGCCGACCGCAAGCAGATCACCGGCGGCCTGCTCGACGGGCCGCTGGCCTTCGACAACGCCATCTCGCCCGAGGCGGCCCGCGTCAAGGGCATCGAATCGCCCGTGGCCGGCCAGGCCGATGTGCTGGTGGTGCCTGACCTGGAGAGCGGCAACATGCTCGCGAAGCAGCTGGAGTACATGGGCCAGGCGGCCAGCGCGGGCATTGCCATCGGCGCGCGCGTGCCCATCGTGCTCACCAGCCGCGCCGATTCCCGCGCCACGCGCCTGGCCTCGTGCGCCATCGCGGTGTTGCTGGCGCACCGCTACCGGGCCAGCCCGCCATGAGCGCGGACAACGGCATGGTGCTCGTGCTCAACGCGGGCTCGTCCAGCATCAAGTTCGCCCTGTTCGAGGCCGGCCCCAACCCGCCGCGCGAACCGGCCTGGAAAGGCCAGGTGCGCGGCATCGGCGGGCCTCAGCCCACATCCGCCGACAGCGACACCGCCGAAACGCCGCTGGCGCTCGGCGCGGCGCAGCCCTACCACGACGCGCTCGGCCACATCCTGCAGCGCGTGCGCGCGTGGCTGGGCACGCGGCCGCTGCGCGCCGTGGCACACCGCGTGGTGCACGGCGGCAGCCAGTATTTCGACCCCGTGCGCGTGAACGCGGCGGTGCTGGCCGATCTGCAGCGCTTCATTCCGCTCGCGCCACTGCACCAGCCCTTTGCGCTTGACGCCATCCAGGTGCTGCTGGAAAGCGACCCGCAGCTGCCGCAGGTGGCCTGTTTCGACACCGCCTTCCACCACACGCTGCCACAGGTGGAGCAGATGCTGCCGTTGCCGCACGCGGCGTGGGAACGCGGGCTGCGCCGCTACGGTTTTCACGGTCTGTCGTACGAATACCTTTCCGTCGCGCTGCCCGAACGCCACGGCGCGCTCGCCCAAGGCCGGGTGATCGCCGCTCACCTGGGCAGCGGCGCGAGCCTGTGCGCCCTGCAAGGCCTCAGGAGCGAGGCAACCACCATGGGTTTCTCCGCGCTCGACGGTCTGATGATGGGCACGCGCACCGGCTCGCTCGACCCCGGCGCGGTGATTTACCTGATGGAGATCGAGAAGCTGAGCCTCGAGGAAGTGGCGCGCGTGCTGTACCACGAGTCGGGCCTGCTGGGCGTGTCGGGCGTGTCGTCCGAACCGCGCCGGCTGTTCGCCGAGGAAGGCCGGACCGACGCCACCGGCGAGCGCGTGCGCGCCGCGCTGGCGCTCTACGTGCGGCGCATCGTGCGCGAGATCGGCGCACTGGTCGCCGTGCTGGGCGGGCTGGATCTGCTGGTGTTCACCGCCGGCGTGGGCGAACACAGCGCCGAGATGCGCCAGCGCATCTGCCGCGAACTGGGTTTTCTGGGCCTGGTGCTGGACGACGCCGCCAACCGCGCGCATGCACCGCTGATCTCTGCGCCGGGCAGCCCGGTGGCGGTGGCCATCGAGCCCACCAACGAAGAATGGATTGCCGCGCGGCACGCCGCCGCACTGGTGCTCAGGCCGGCGGCTGCGTCGCCCGGTGCAGCGCCCTGACCAGATCGGACTGCGTGATGATGCCGGCCAGCCGGCGCTCGGTGTCGATGATGGGAATGTGGTGGTGCCCGCCTTCCGAGAACAGCGGCACGAGCTCGCTCACGTGCCGGTTCACACTGGCCACGCGCACCTCGCGCGTCATCAGCTGGCCCACCACCTCGGGCTTCTCCGAATTCACCGTGCCGCTGCGCCGCACCAGGGCGCGCAGGCGCTCGCCGATGCCCTCGTGCCGGTCCAGGTCGGCGTGCCGCATGAAATCGGCCACCGTCACGATGCCCACGATGCGGTGGGCGCGGTCGACCACCGGCAGCGCCTTGATGCGGTGCTGGCGCATCAGCGCCCAGGCGTCGCGCAGCGCCGCGCCGAACAGCACCGAGATCGGGTCGCGCGTCATGATGTCGCCGCAGCGCAGGCTGCCGAAGTTGCGCTGGTACGCGGCGGACTCGGCGTGGTGCAGCAACTCGGCCAGGTCGTCGCGGCTCACGTCGATCACCTGGTTGTAGTGCGCCAGCGCGGCGTCGAGATCGGCGGCGCTGAAGCGGGCCGGCGTGGCGCCCGCCTCTTCCACCGGGCGCAACTGGGCGTGCGGGTAGCGCCGCCCGGTGAGGCTGTTGTAGAGCACGCCCGCCACCACCAGCAGCACCGAGTTCAGCAGCATGGGAAACAGCGCGAAATGAAAGCCCACCGCGCCCATCGAGGTCAGCAGCGCGGTGGCGCCCCCGGGCGGGTGCAGGCAGCGCAGCGAGAACATGAGCGCAATGGCGGCGGCCACCGCCAACGCGGCGGCCCACGCGGGGTCGGGCACCAGCATGGCGCTGGCCGCACCCACCAGCGCCGACAGCGTGTTGCCGCCCACCACCGACCACGGCTGCGCCATCGGGCTCGCGGGCACGGCGAACACCAGCACCGCACTCGCGCCCAGCGGCGCCACCAGCCACGGCACGGCGGAACCTGCACCGCCCCACCAGCGGCTCAGCAGCGCGGTGAACAGGATGCCCAGGCCTGCACCCGCCACGGTGCGCCAGCGCTCGCGGGCATCCACCCGCACCGGCGCGGGCCAGAACGCGCCTAGAAAACGGGTTGCGCCTGTGGCGCGGTCGGTGGAGGAAGGGCCTTCAGGCGGCAATCGGGTCTCCGGAGAGCTTGAGGTGGATCAAGGAGTGGTTGCATTCCGGCCCTGCGGGGCGCAGGGTGGTCTATCTCCCAATAAGATCGATTCTAGATAAATCTTTACTCAAACCCACCCGCTCCATCACACCGCCCAGGAGAAGCCCGTGAATGCCCTTGCCAACGCCCTCGCCAACTGCACCGAAGACGAAGTCTCGACCCTCGTGCACGACTTTTATGCGCGCGTGCGGCAGGACGAGGTGCTGGGCCCGGTCTTCAACGCCCACATCCAGGACTGGGACCGCCACCTCGCGCACCTGGTGGACTTCTGGTCTTCCATGCTGCGCCGCACCGGCCGCTTCTCTGGCGCGCCCATGCCGCGCCACATCGCCCTGCCCGGCCTGACCGCGGAACTGTTCCAGCGCTGGCTCGCGCTGTTCCGAGAAACCACCCGCGCCCAGCCCAACCAGGCGATGGGCGAACAGGCCTTTGCCATGGCGCAGCGCGTGGCACAGAGCCTCTGGTATGGCTACCAGATCGGCAACCGGCCCGAGCAGCTGCCGAGCGAACTGCAGCTCGCCTGAAAGCCGCCATGCGCCTCACCTCCATGACCGACTACGCGCTGAGGTTGCTGATGTACCTCGCGCAGCACCCTGACCGGCTCTGCACCATCGCCGAGGCCGCCGAAGCCCACGGCATCTCGCGGGCGCACCTGATGAAAGTCACCCACCACCTGGGCCTGCTCGGCTGGATCGAGACCGTGCGCGGCAAGGGTGGTGGCATGCGGCTCGCCCGCCCGCCGCAGGAGATCGGCGTGGGCGAAGTGGTGCGCGACATGGAGCCGGACTTCCAGCTCGTCGAATGTTTCTCCGGCGGCGCCGGCACCTGTGCGTACACGGGGCGGTGCGCCCTCACCGGTGTATTGCAGAGCGCCATGCAGGACTTCCTGGCCCGGCTCGACGGCGTCACCCTGGCGGATGTGGTGCTCCCCCCTGCGCCGCTGATGCGGCATCTCTCCTCCGTGGCGCGCCTTCGGCGATTCGAGGGGGGACGGCATCCCGGGCCGGCATAGCCGGACCCTTGATGCCTCTGGACAGCCGCCGTCAGGCGCGGGGCGGATTCGGGCGCCCGAGTTCGACGATCGGCCCGGTGGACGCGTACTGGTTGCCGCCCAAACGGGTGAGCGGCCGCGTGCGCACCACGTCGAAGCGGCCATTCGGCTCGATGAAGGCATCGTCCAGGTGCAGGGCCACGACGATGCCGAACACCACGTTGCTGAAGGTATCGCCAGGGCCGATGGGTTCGATGTCCATGATCTTCAGCAGCTTGCATTCCATGCTGGCGGGCGATGCGGCCACGCGCGGCGGGCGCACCTTGCTGCTGGGCGCCTTGGCCAGTCCGGCGAGTTCGAACTCGTCGGTGCCATAGGGTGCGTTGAACGAGGAGTTGTTCATCTGCTCGCGCAGGTCCCAGGTCACGAGGTTGGTGACGAACTCGCCGGTGGCGCGCACGTTGGTGATGGTGTCCTTCTCGTGGCGGTCGTCGGGCGCATTGCACGAGAACATGACCACCGGTGGCGCGGTGGACACCAGATTGAAGTGCGAGAACGGCGCGAGGTTGACGCGGCCGTCGGCGGACATGGTGCTGATCCAGCCGATGGGCCGGGGCGCGACGATGGCGTTGAAGATGGAGCGCTTGTAGTCCGTCGCGGTGTCGAGGTCGATGTACATGGGGTCGGTTCAGATAAGGAATTCAGGCGCGCGCGGGGTTGACGATGGAGGCGCCCGGCTCGCCGCGCACCACCTTCGCCAGGTTGTCGGCGGCCTGCTGGCGACGGCCGAAGAAGCCCTCCCAGGTCCAGGAGGCCACGTGCGGCGTGCTCAGCACGCGCGGGTGCACCAGCAGCGGGTCGTCGCGCGCCGGGGGTTCAGGGTCGAACACGTCGAACGCGGCGCCGGCCAGGGTGCCGGCGTCCAGCGCGGCGATGAGCGCGGCGGTATCCACCAGCGTGGCCCGCGCGGTGTTGACCAGCACGGCGCCGCGCTTCATGCCGGCGAATGCCGCCGCGTCGAGCAGCGGGCGGTCGCCCGGCAGTGCCGGGCAGTGCAGCGAGACCGCGTCGCTCTGCGCCAGCAGTTCGTCCATGCCCACGGCCTGCACGCCTTCGGGCAGGTCGCGCGCCAGCGGGTCGTGCACCAGCACGCGCACGTTCCAGCCGGTCACGCGCTGCGCGAGCGCACGGCCGATGCGGCCAAAACCCACGATGCCGAGCGTGCTGCCGTCGAGCCCGCCCGAGAACACCTGCGGGTTGCGCCAGCCGCCGGACTGGAGATAGCCGCGCGTCCACACGTGCAGTTGCTTGCGCAGGGCCAGCAACAGCGTGAGCGCGTGTTCGGCCACGGCCACGGAATCGTTGCCGCCGGGGGTGTTGCACACGGCGATGCCGCGCGCGGTGGCGGCCACCACGTCCACCGTGTCCACGCCAATGCCGATCTTGCTGATGACCTTCAGTCCGGGCAACGCGTCCATCACCTCGGTGGTGATGCGGATGCCACCGGAGATCAGCACGCCCTCACACCCCTTGGCGTCGGCGATGAAGTCGGCTTCCAGGTGGCGGCGGTAGGCGGGGTCGTGGTTGGGCTTGCCCAGGCGCACGTCGAAGCCCTGTTCGTGCAGCCAGGGAATGCTGGGGTCGTCGGGCATGACGCGTTCCCAGATCAGGACGGGTTCGTTTCGGTTGGAGCTCATCGGTTGGGGGTTCTCTGAAGAAGGGGGGCCTCGGCGAAGCCGAACACGCGCGCCGGGTTGTGCACCAGGATCTGCTCTCTGAGCGCGGCGTCCGGCACGGCGCGGGCGAACAGTTCCACCAGATCGGCGTCGTTGGGCATGGTGGTGGTGGCCACGTCGTACAGCGGGTGCGGCCAGTCGGTGGCCCAGAGCATGCGCCAGGGGTTGAGCGCGACCACGCGGCGAACCAGCTCCGCCGCATCGTCGTAGGGCGGCGGGTAGCGGTGGTCCACGCGCGAGACCTTCACCCACCAGTTGCCCCGCGTGACCGCCTCGCGCAGGAAGCGGAAGCCCTCGCCATCCAGCTCGACGTGCTTCAGGTAGGCGAGGTGGTCGACGACCACTTCGGCGCGGATGTCGAGCAGCAGGCGCGCCTGGGCCCCGAGTTCGGCGGCGGTGGCGTGCAGCGAGATGCTCCAGCCCAGCGACTCTGCACGGCGCACCTGGCGGCGGAAGGCCACGGCATCGAACGGCGCGCCGAAGCGCGAGAGGATGTTGAAGCGCGCGCTGCGCACGCCGGCCGCGTGCAGTTCCTCGCAGGCCGCGTCGGGCACGCTGTCGTCGAGCAGCGCCACGCCGCGATAGCGTTCAGGGTCCGAGTGCAGGGCCGTGAGCAGCACGGTGTGGTCGCTGCCGTACACCGAGGGCTGCACGAGCACGGCGCGGTCCACGCCCAGCCGCTGGTGCAGCGTGCGCAGTTCACCGAGCCAGGCCACCGGCGGTTCGTAGCGCCGGCCGGGCAGCAGCAGGTCGGTGCGGCTCGGGTCGAACACGTGGATGGCGCAGTCGCAGGCGCCGGGTGGCAGTGCCACTGAAGGCCGGCGCGTGTCGCGCTGCCAGTCGTGGTGCAGGCTCACGGCTGTGGCGCCAGGGCGGCGTAGTCGCCAGCGTTGTGCACCCAGCCCTTGGCGATGAAATCTTCACGCGGCGGGCTGAACACATCGAGCAGCAGGTGGTGGCCGTCGCCCACGCCTTCGGTCGTGTGCACCAGGTCCACCGGCACCACGGCGAGCGACGGCGATGGTGCGGCCAGGTGTTCGTCGTCGCGCCAGAGGTTGGCGTCCTTGCCCCAGTTCACGCGCAGGTGGTGCACGAAGTTGCCCGCGAGCGCGAGCGAACCCTGTTCCAGGTCGCTGTGGCTGTGCGGGCTCAGGGCCTTGCGGTCGCGCACGCCGTGGTACTCCACCCAGTTGATGCTCAGGGTGTCGGTCTGCAGCATCTTCAGGCGCGGGTTGCTGGCGGGCGCGGGCACCTGCGCCATGTTGAACACGGTCACCAGCGGCGCACCGGGCTGGCGCTGGAACGGGCGGCCGGTCGGCTTGATGCGCACATCGGGCTGCGCGTAGGCGCTGTCGTTGATCACCGACGCAGGGTCGATGTCCGGGCGGCTCGACGCGATCACCGAACAGGTGCCGGGCGATGCCAGCTGCACGCGGAAGCGGCCGGCGGCCACCACGCAGACGTGGCCCTTGCCCGGCACCACCACGGGCTCGCCCTGCGGTGCCAGCGGCGACACCGTGGCGCCCGCATCGGCAAAAACCAGCAGCATTTCCGCCGGGCTTTCCACCTCGAAGGCGCTGGCGCCCGCCTCCACCCATTCCACGATGAAGTTCTGCGCGCGCATGCGGCGGTGGCGGTTGCCCGCGATCACGAGCGCTTCATGGTCGGAGAAGGCGGCGAAGCTGCGGTGGCGGACACCGGAAGGTGGGGCGACGGGCGTGGAGGACATGAGGGAAGATGAGGACGGAAAGTGAACAGGACGGGTCCGGAATGAAGCGATCATCCCCCGCGCCGCGCCGCCGAGGCAATCCGAACGCGGCCATTTTCTGCCTGCCGGAAAGCAGGCCGAGTTTCGTTGACACCCTTCGAGCCGCTCGGGAATCATCGGTCCACATACCTTCCTTCCATCGAGACCCGGAGACAACCATGAAGACCCTTCCCCGCACCCTGATCAGCGCGCTGGCCGGCGCCGCCTTTGCACTGGGTGCCACGGCCGCATATGCCCAGGCCGACGACTTCCCCAACAAGCCGGTGCGCCTGGTGGTGCCCTTCGCCGCCGGCGGCACGATGGACCTGTTCGGCCGCCTCGTGGGTGGCGAAATGGCCAAGGCCCTGAACCAGACCGTGGTGGTGGAAAACATGCCCGGTGCGGGTGGCTCCATCGCCACCGGCAACGTGGCCCGCTCCGCCCCCGACGGTTACTCCATCTGCTTCTGCGCCACCGGCAGCACCGTGATCCTGCCGCTGATGGACGCGAAGCTGCCCTACAAGGTTGCCACCGACCTGCCGCCCGTGGGCCACGTGCTGCGCATCGAGCAGACCATCCTCGTCAACGCCGAGAAGGGTGCACCCAACATTGCCGCGCTGATTGCCAAGGCCAAGGGCAAGCCCGGCGGCATGTTCTACGGCACGCCGGGCAACGGCACCTCCAACCACCTGGCGGGCGAGCTGTTCAAGATCGCGGCCGGCATCGACGTCGGCACCGTGCACTACAAGGGCGAGTCCGCCGCCGTGCTGGACCTGCTCACCGGCCAGATCGACTTCATGGTGGCCTCGGTGTCCTTTGCCGACCCGCAGGTCAAGTCGGGCAAGCTGCGCATCCTGGCGCTCACCGGCCCCAAGCGCGTGCCCACCTACCCGGACGTACCCACCATCGCCGAGTCCGGCTACCCGGGCTACGAAGCCACCACGCAGGTCGGCCTGCACGTGGCCAAGGGAACGCCGCAGGCGCGCATCGACAAGCTCAACGCGGCCATGAACACCGCGCTCAAGAGCAAGGAACTGCTGGACCGCATGGCCGCCAGCGGCGTCTCGCCCGTGGGTGGCACGCCCGCCGCCTACGCCACTTTCCTGCGCCAGGAAGAAGACAAGTGGGGCAAGGTGATCAAGCAGGCCGGCATCAAGCTCGAGTAAGTTCGCCCTTTCCACCCTGACGAGACACCCGCATTCCATGCCCGCCACCCTGTTGATGCTGCCGCCGCAGATTCCCGCCACCCGCGACTGGGCGGGGCGGCTGCGCGCGGCCCTGCCCGAACTGAACGTCGTCGTTGCCGAGACCGATGAGGAAGCCCTGGCCGCCGTCGGCAGCGCCGATGCCGCCGTGGGTACCCTCACGCCCGCGCTGCTGGCGGCCGCGCCGCGCCTGCGCTGGCTGCACTCGCCGCTGGCCGCGCCGCCCACGGGCTACTTCTTTCCGGAACTGGTGACCCACAGCGTGACGGTGACCAACGTGCGCGGCATCTTCAACGACCACATCGGCGCGCACATCCTCTCGTTCGTGCTGGCCTTCGCGCGCGCCCTGCACCGCTTCATTCCGCAGCAGCAGCGCAGCGAATGGCTTCAGCCGCCGCGCTACGAAGGCACGGTGTACCTGCCCGAATCCACCGCGCTGATCGTGGGCGTGGGCGGCATCGGTGCGGAAACGGCGCGCCTGCTCAAGGCGTTCGGCGTGCACGTGATCGGCACCGACGCGCAGCGCACCGAGCCGCCCGAAGGCATGGACGAGCTGCACAAGCCCGGGGCGCTGGACGATCTGCTGCCGCGCGCGGACTTCGTCATCCTCACCGTGCCGCACACGCCCGAGACCGAGGGCATGTTCCACCGCGAGCGCTTCCAGCGCATGAAGCGCGGCGCGTTCTTCATCAACATCGGCCGCGGCATGACCACGAAGCTCGACGACCTGCTGGCCTCGCTGCAGGCCGGCGAGATCGGCGGCGCCGCGCTCGACGTGTTCGAGCAGGAGCCGCTGCCCGCCGCCCACCCGCTCTGGACGCAACCGGGCGTGTTCATCACCCCGCACGTGGCCATGTGGGGGCCGTACTACAACGAGCGCCGCTACGCCATCCTGGAAGACAACTGCCGCCGTTTCCTGGCCGGCGAGCCCCTGGCCAACTGCGTCGACAAGGCGCTCTGGTACTGAGATGCATGCCACGGGTATGATCCGCTCCCCCTCCCGCCTCTGCGGGAGCGAGCCCATCCTGCCCATGGCCGACGCCTCCGACGACAACCCCAGCGGATCGATCCGGGCCATCTCGCGCGCGCTGCAGATCCTGCGGATCATGAACACGCAGCCCACCTGGAGCCTGCACAGCCTGCACCTGCAGACGGCGCTGCCCAAGTCCACCATCTTCCGCATCCTGCACACGCTGCAGCTGGAAGGCTATGTGCGGCTGGAGGGTGTGGCGGGCGTGTACCGTCTCACCGAAAAGATCCTGGAGATGAGCGGCGGCTTCACGGAGAAGTCGCTGCTGGTGGAGGTGGGTTCGCCGCTGGCATTGCGCCTGACCAAGCAAATCAAGTGGCCGGTGGCGCTGGGCGTGCTCGATGGCGACGCGATCGTCGTGCGCTACAGCGGCATGCCCTACAGCCCGATCGCCGCGCACTCCACCACCATTGGCCGCCGCCTCGGCCTGGCCGACACCGCGATGGGCAAGGCCTACCTGGCGTTCTGCCCCGAGGTGGAGCGCGAGATCCTGTTCGACATGCTGCGCGCCGCGCCCGGCGGCAGCCAGCTCGGGCACGAGGAACTGCTGATGCAGGAGCTCGACACCATCCGCCAGCAGGGCTACGCCGTGCGCCAGCCCAACCCGCAGCGGCGCACCGCCACGCTGGCCACACCGGTGATGCACCTCACCGAGGTGGTGGGCCTCATGGGCATGACCACCTTCGGCAACCTCATGACGCCGGCCACCGTGGCGCAGTACGCGCCCCAGCTGCAGCAGGCGGCCACCGCCGTGAGCCAGGCCTACCGCGCCCGCCTGCCCGCCGCGCCGGACACCGGCGCTTTCTGACCAGCGGAAAGCCGCGCTGCGGCGCTTGCTGCCCCGCCCCGCGCTGGCGACCATGGCAACACGCGGCGCATCCGCCGCGAGCCGCCAACAGGAAACCCTTTCGATGAAGCCACGGGCCCACATCCGCCAGCGCCAGCTTTCGCTCGGCACCTTCGTGAAGACCGACTCGCCCCAGATCACCGAGGTGCTGGGCACGACCGATCTCGATTTCGTCGTCGTCGACGCGGAGCACGCGCCTTTCGACCGCCTCACGCTGGACCGCCACATGATGGCCGGGCGCGCCGCCGGCATCCCCGTGATCGTGCGCATTCCGGACACATCGCCCGGCACCATCCAGTCCGTGCTCGACCTCGGCGCCGCCGGCCTGCTGGTGCCGCGCGTGGACAACGCCGAGCAGGCGCGGGAGGTGGTGGCCCGCGCGCGCTACCGCAACGGCAGCCGCGGCTTTTCCATCTCGCCGCGCAGCGCGGGCTACGGCACCCATCGCATGGCCGACGCCATCGAGGCCGGCGACCAGACCCTCGTCATCTGCCAGATCGAAAGCGCCGATGGCGTGACCGAAGCGCTGGACATTGCCCGCACACCGGGCGTGGACGGCCTCTTCATCGGCCGCGCCGACCTCGCGCTGTCCATGGGCCTGGACGACATCCGCGCCCCCGCCGTGTCCAGGGCCTGTGGCCGCATCATCGAAGCCGCCAAGGCCGCTGGTGTGAGTGCGGCGATGTTCGTGCCCAACGAGGCCGAGGCCCTCGCGTTCCGCGAGATCGGCGTTGACTGCTTCGTGGTCTCGTCGGACCAGTCGCTGCTGCGCCAGGCGGCTCAGCAGTTCGCGGCGGCCACCACCGCGTTGCGAAAGACCGCGTCAGGCCGCTGAGCCGGTCATGCCAAGCCGGCGCATCCAGCCGGCCAGCGCTTTTTCATCCGCGTTGCCCGCGTCGTAGGTGGCCAGCATCGCGGCGTGCGATTCCGGCCGGTGCTGGTTCAGCTTCACCTTGCACTGCAGGCTGGTCACGCGCAGTTCGAACGCCGAAATGCCCTGCATCAGCTTGCGCTGGAACTCCTCGTCCAGCCCGCGCCACTGGTCCGCGTAGGCCGGGTCGTGGTCGTGGATCAGGTGCTTGAGCAGCCGGTCCTTGTCGTCGAAGCCGTCGAGCAACCGCGCCTGCACCGTGGCGTGCACGGCGAGGTAGTTCCAGGTCGGCACGCGGGCGAGGTCGGGGTACACGCGCGGCGTCATGTAGGCGTGCGGCCCCAGGAAGGTCACCACCGCCTGCGGTCGCGCGAGCAGGAAGCGCCCATGCGGGTTGGGTTTGGCGCAATGCCCCAGCAGCGTGATGCCGCCCTCTTCCTCCAGCACGTGCAGGGGCAGGTGCGTCACGAAAGGCAGGCCATCGTCGTCGGTGGAGATGAGGCTGGCGAACGGGTGCGCACGCATCAGCTCGACGGCGATGGCGGCGTCCTTGGCGGCGAATTGGGGCGGCAGGTACATGGTGAGCCGATGAGGGTTTTCGTGGGGGTTCGTGGCACTGTAACGGTTCGCGTCAGGCGGATGTGGCGCCTATCATGGGCCCATGCCCGCCCCGGACATCCTGAACCACCCCGCGTTCCAGAGCGTCGTGCTGCCCCTGCTGCTGTGCTTCGCGGGTGCGGCATTGCTGCACCGCATTGCGGGTGCCCGCTGGGCGGTGGCCGGCGTGGTGCTGGGCCTGCTGCTGGCACTGGCCTGGTTCCCCGGGTTTGACTGGCCCGCCAGCGCGCGCGCCCAGAAGCTGCCCTGGATCGTGCTCGCGGGCGCGGCGGTGGCGCTGCTGGTGCCCGGCTTGCGGCGATGGGCACCCCGCTCGCGTGGCGTGGCCCTGCCCGCCGGCCTCACCGCCATTGCCATCTCGCTGGCCGCGTGGGCCGGCACCAGCGGCTCGCTGCTGCTGGCCCAGCTGGCCCTGATGCTCGCGGTGGCCAGCGCCGTGGCCACGCTGTGGGCGTGGCGCCGCCCGCCACCGCAAGGCGCTGCGTCGCCCACTTTCCTTCTGCCCATCGCCCTGGCCTGCCTGACCATCGCCTGGGCGATGACGGGTGCGGCCAGCTCCGCCCCCACCACTGACGACCCCTACTACGCCCCGCAATGGAAATGACCACCCCGCCGGCCAATTCCGTGCCCGGCCCACCCACCGCCACCGACATCCCCGCCGACTGGCCCGCGCTCTGGCTGCAGATGCTCCAGGTGCGCACACCCGGCGGCCCCACGCCGGCCCTGGCCCACAAGCCCGGCAGCGGCTGGCAGCTGGTTGCCCCCTTCAGCCGGCGCAGCACCGAGCTCTTCAGCCTCTACAAACCTTTGCTCGATGCGCCCGCTGTGGCCAGCGCCACGCCCTGGACGGTGGCCCAGCTCGGGCAGAGTCTGGACGGCTTCGTGGCCACCGAAACCGGTGACTCCTATTACGTGAACGGCGCGCACTGCCTGCTGCACCTGCACCGCCTGCGCGCCCTGTGCGACGCGGTGCTGGTGGGCGCGGGCACCGTCGCCATCGACAACCCGCAGCTCACCACCCGCCGTGTGCCCGGCCCACAGCCCGTGCGCGTGGTGGTGGACCCCGCCGTGCGGCTCGATGGCCATTCCCGCGTGTTCCGCGACGGGCAGGCCTCCACGCTCTGGGTGTGCGACGCGCAGCACGCGGCCAGGGCCCGCGAACACCTGGGCACCCACCCCGCCGAGGTGCTGGGCGTGGAAGGTCTGCTCATCGAAGGCGATGCCTGCCACGGCTACCGGCCCGAACGCGTGACGGCCGCCCTCGCACAGCGCGGCCTGCACCTGCTGTTCGTCGAAGGCGGCGGCATGACCGTGTCGCGCTTCTTCACCGCCGGCGTGCTCAACCGCCTGCACCTCGTGCTGGCGCCCGTGCTCATCGGCCAGGGCCGGCGCGGCCTGCGCGTGCCCGCGCACGACGTGATGGCCGACTGCCCCCGCCCGCCCGCGCGCACGCTGGCACTGGGCGACGACATGCTGTGGGACCTGGATCTCGGCGCCTCGGGATGCGCCTGACCCCTGCTGCCAGAGCACTTCCGGGGCGGCCTGTCTGTTCGGTGGCGCACGCAGCGTCCCGCGCATAATGCCCCCCGGCCCAGGGAGCATCTCGTCTCGCACACCACCAACGTGACCGCACCGCTCAAGCAATTTTTCTATCACAGCCGCCTCGCGCCGGGGCTCCGGTACTCCGCCGTGAGCGACATCATCGCGACGGCCCGCAGCTTCAATGCCGCGCATGGCATCACCGGCATCCTGATCTTTGATGGCGACCGGTTCTGCCAGTTCATTGAAGGGCCGCCCACCGAAATCGATGGCCTGGTCGAGCGCCTCCAGGCAGACCCCCGGCACGTGGAATTCACCACGCTCATCCGCGATACCCTGGCCCATGAGCGGCTGTACCCCTACTGGAGCATGGCCTACGCCGCCCTCCAGGGTGGCAGCTACCTGAACGACCTGCTCAACCGCCCGGCCGAAGAGGCGCTGCAGCAACTGCAGGCCAGCATCGACACACTGGATGTGAACTGAGCGGCCTGCTCAGGGCACCTGCGGCAGGAGCCCGTTCAGGTCGTCCATGGTCACGCGCGTGCCTGCCTGCGGGAGCCGCGCCGCCGGCGCCGCGACCACGGGGCCGGGGGCAGGCGCGGGAGCCAGCGCCACGCCGCTGTCGGTGGGTGGTGTCGGCAGGTCGTCCTTCTGGTCGCGCCGGTCAAACACCAGCCCCCTTCCGTACACGAGTTGCACCCAGGTGGGGTACGTGTAGGCCGTGCCCTGGTTGTGGTCGATCACCGCACCAATGCCGCCGCCAATGATGATGTTGCCGAACATGCCCGCGTTGGCCCGGGACACGGCCCGGGCGTTGGCGACGTTGTACTCGGGGTGGTTGCAGACGATCTCCATGTCCTCGCTCGACCGGCGGACGAGCGAGGACACGCCCGACTTCACCGAGGCACTGGCGCGGCCGTTGGACCACTTGCAGTCGGCCCCCGTCACGAGTTGACCGGCCTCCGTCTTGGTTTCAATCATCATCGGATGCGTGCTCTCGTTCATCACGGAGGCACACCCCGTCATGGCCAGGCAGGCAACGAGGATCGCGGTTCGCTGAAACATCGGGCTCCTTCAATTAGCGGTAAAGCCCAAAATGTAACTGCACCGTTACGTTCCGCCCGCGGCACCCGCATGCGGACTTACCCCATGCCCACCGGCAGATAGCATCCTCCCCATGAGCCACCTGAAAGACCGCCTTGAGGAACACCAGGCCCCGATCTATTTCGGGGCGGTGGTGGTGGCGGCGCTGGTGGCCTTGCTCGTGCCAGGCACCACGGCGCTGGAAGCCGCCATCAACCCTGCGCTGGCGCTCATGCTGTACGTCACGTTCCTGCAGGTACCGCTGGCGGATCTGGGCCGGGCTTTCGCGAACGGGCGTTTCCTGGTGGCGTTGCTGGTGGCGAATTTCGTGGCGGTGCCGTTGCTGGTGGGCGGCATGGCGTGGTTCATGCCGGCGGACGCGCTGTTGCGCTTCGGCATGCTGCTGGTGTTGCTGGCGCCCTGCATTGACTACGTGGTGACCTTCTCGCACCTGGGCCGGGCAGACGCACGGCTGCTGCTGGCGGCCACGCCCAGCCTGCTGGTGGTGCAGATGCTGTTGTTGCCGGTGTACCTGGGCCTGTTGCTGGGTGAGCAAGCCGCCGGGCTGGTGCAACCGGCGCCGTTCGTGCACGCCTTCGTGTGGCTGATCGCGGTGCCGCTGGCGCTGGCGGGCGCCACGCAGTTCTGGGCGAGCCGCAACGCAGGGGTTCACAGGCTCTGCGGCGCGCTCGGGCATCTGCCGGTGCCGGCCACGGCGCTGGTGCTGTTCGTGGTGGTGGCGGCCGTGGTGCCTCAGCTGGGCTCTGCGTTGGACGCGGCGCTGGCCGCATTGCCGTTCTTCGTGGCCTACGCGGTGCTCGCGCCCCTGCTCGGCTGGGCCGTGGCGCGCGCGTTCCAGCTGGCGCCAGCAGCGGGCCGGGCGGTGGCGTTCAGCGCGGGCACGCGCAATTCGCTGGTGGTGCTGCCACTCGCCCTGGCGGTGCCCGGCGCCATTCCGGTGCTGCCGGCAGTGATCGTTACGCAGACGCTGGTGGAACTGCTCGCCGAGCTGGTCTACGTGCGGTGGATCGCGAGGTTCGGCGCGGGCGAACCCCGGTCACGCGGTCACTAGTTCGCGCTGGGGGCCGGAGCGGCCGGCGTGGGCATGGGCGCCGCGTTGGGCGACACCGGTGCGGCGGCGGGCGGGTCGGCCGGGTCCAGCAGGTGCCGGGGCGGGTTGCGCTTCATTTCACTGGCCAGGGTGAGCTGCTCGGGACTCATGCATTCGTCGGCCAGGCGCTTTCCCAGCTGCTGGCTCATGAGCATCGACTTGTTGCCCAGCTGCAGCCACATGGCGCCGCGCTTCGGGTCTTCCAGGCGGATGGCGCCGGTGCGGCTTTCCACCGGGTGCATGTAGTAGCGCGCGTTGCGCATGTTCTTCACCTGCACGATGAAGAAGCCCTGCCGCTTGGCGGGCGTGATCTCCACCGCCGAGCCGAGTTCGCAAGGGATGTTGCCCAGGTACACGCGCTGCGCGACCGCGAGGTCGGCCTCGCTCAGCGTCACGCTGGAGTCTTCTTCGATCGGTGTCACCTCCTCCACCGCCTTGGCGGCGGAGCGGGCCAGCGGTGCCTTCTTCGTGGTGGCAGGCTTCGCGGTGGTGGCCTTCGGCGCCGCGGCGGGTTTGGCGGCGGGTGCGGCGGTCTGCGCCACAACGGCAAAAGGCACGAACGCCACGGCGCTCATGGAAAGAACGAGGGGGAGGAATTTCATACGGTCGGTGGGTGTGCACAGGGCACGGCTGGTGAAAACAGCGCACAGTCTGCGCGTTCGTGCACCGGAATGGTGTTTGCAGATGTTTCGGCCGCGTGGCGCGGTCAGCGGGCGGTCGTTTCGCGCACCAGCCGGATGCCCACCAGCGTGTAGCGCGTCTGCACCGTGTTCCAGTTGCGGAACGCGCAGCGCGTGTACAGCGGCCAGGTGTGCCAGGAGCCCCCTCGCCTCACCTTCACCGCGCCGTCCAACGGCCCCGCGGGATCGGCTTCTGGCGAGCTGGCGTAGTAATCGTCGCCGTGCCAGTCGGACACCCATTCCCACACGTTGCCGTGCATGTCGTGCAGGCCGAAGGCGTTGGGCGCGTAGGAGCCGACGGGCGCGGTGAACGCGTGGCCGTCGCGGCCGGGCAGCGCGCGGTCGCGCCAGGCGGGCCAGTGCGCGGCGGCGTCTTCGTCGAAGGTGTTGCCCACGCGCAGCAGGCCGGCCGGGTCGTTGCCGTGCTGGTAGCGGCCTTTGCCGCCCGCGCGGCAGGCGTATTCCCACTCGGCCTCGGTGGGCAGGCGGTAGGTGCGGCCTTCCTGCTGTGAAAGCCAGCGCGCCAGTGCCATGGCGTCGTTCCAGGTGACGTTGACGACGGGGTGGTCGTCGCCCTGCGCAAAACCGGGGTTCTGCCAGGAATACCGGGGCAGCCGGCCCTCGAAGGCATCGCCACGCGGGCTGGTGGCGGGGTCGTAGCGGGCGTTGTAGCCATAGCCGCCGGTGCCATCCGCAATGGATTCGGGCACGTGGCCCGAGCGCTGCAGGAACGAGCGGAACTGGCCCACGGTGATCTCGTGCTGGCTCATCTCGAACGGCTTCGTGATGCGCACGCGGTGCACCGGCGCCTCGTCCGACAGGCCTTCAAAACGGGTGCGTTCCATCGCCGGGTAGGCGGCGGCCAGCGCTTCGGGGGTCTCGTCGCTGCCCATCCAGAACTCGCCCGCGGGCACGGGCACGAAGGCGATGCCGAGGGTGTCGGTGGCGACGGTCTGCGTGGCACACCCGGCGAAGAGCGCCATGAAAGTGAATGTGCAGGACAGCTTGAGGCGGCTTCCAGGGGTGTGCATGGCATCTCCGCGTGATCCGGCCATTGTGGTGCAGACGGACGGAACTTTCGGACCACGCCCGACTCCCACTGCCGCAATGGACCCCTCGACAGAACCTCCCAGTACGGCGCTGGCTTGCGCCAGCTCCCCTTTCCCTCCAGGCGCGATCCGCGACCTGCCCTCTCCCTCCCCTGCTGCCCAAGGCTCGCAACGGCTCACGCCGTTCGGGCCTTTTCGCGTGGGCGATTCCTTTTCACCCCTCAACTCCTTCACACCCCCATGCTTGAACTGATCTCCGACCCGGCCGTATGGATCGGCCTTGCCACGCTCGTCGTGCTCGAGATCGTTCTGGGCATCGACAACCTCATCTTCATTGCGATCCTGGCCGAGAAGCTGCCACCGCACCAGCGCGACAAGGCGCGGGTCATCGGCCTGAGCCTGGCGCTGATCATGCGACTGGCCTTGCTGACGATGATTTCCTGGCTGGTCACGCTGACCACGCCGCTGTTCAGCATCTTCGGCCACGGCTTCTCGGGGCGGGATCTCATCCTGTTGCTGGGTGGCCTGTTCCTGCTGTTCAAGGCCACCACCGAACTGCACGAACGCCTGGAAGGTGTGACACACACGGGCCCGGTGAACACGGCCTACGCCAGCTTCTCGGTGGTCGTCGCGCAGATCGTGGTGCTGGACGCCGTGTTCTCGCTCGACGCGGTGATCACCGCCGTGGGCATGGTGGACCAGCTGCCCGTGATGATGGCCGCCGTGGTGATCTCCATCGCGGTGATGCTGGTGGCGTCCAAACCGCTGACGCGCTTCGTGAACGCGCACCCCACCGTGGTGGTGCTGTGCCTGAGCTTCCTGCTGATGATCGGCCTGAGCCTGGTGGCCGAAGGCCTGGGCTTCCATCTGCCCAAGGGCTACCTGTACGCCGCCATCGGCTTCTCCATCATGATCGAGGTGCTCAACCAGGTGGCGCGGCGCAACAAGCTGCGCCACGAGTCGCGCAGCCCGCTGCGCGAGCGCACCGCACAGGCCGTGCTGCGCATGCTGGGTGGCCGCCATGGTGGCGTTGACGGTGCGGGCACCGATGCGGTCGACGCCTCGTCGCCTGCGCCAGCACCGGCCTTCGCTCCTGAGGAGCGCCACATGGTCAGCGGCGTGCTCACGCTGGCCGAGCGCAATGTGCGCTCCATCATGACGCCGCGGTCCGACATTTCATGGGTCGACCTCGATGAAACGCCCGAGCGCACGCGCGAGGTGCTGCTGGACGCACCCCATGCCATCTTCCCCGTCTGCCGGGGGTCGCTGGACCAGGTGGTCGGCGTGGCGCGCGCCAAGGATCTGCTGGGCGACCTGATCCGCCACGGCCGCATCGACGAACACAGCCTGCGCGAACCGGTCTACGTGCCCGACACCACGACGGCCATCAAGCTCATTGACACCCTGCGCCACGCGCGCGGGCAGATCGTGCTGGTCAGCGACGAGTTCGGCCTGCTCAAGGGTGTGGTCTCGCCGATCGACATCCTGGAAGCCATTGCCGGCGAGTTTCCGGACGAGGACGAATCGCTGGAAATCCAGAACACCGCGCCGGGCCAGTGGGAGGTGTCGGGCAACGCCGACCTGCACCAGCTCGAACTGGCGCTGCAGACCGATGGCCTGGTGAGCGCGGACGACAGCTACACCTTCCTGGCGGGCTTTCTGCTGGCGCGCTGGGGCCGCATGCCCGAGGCGGATGAAGCGCTCGTGCACGGCGGCTTCGAGTTCCGCGTGACGCGCGTGGAAGACCAGCGCATCGTCAGCGTGGCGGTGCGCCGGCTGGAGAACGAGGCCCTCGGCGGTGATGCTCAGGGTCGCGAGGGTGTTGCCTGAGTGAGCATCGCTGCTGCCTGTCAAACGTTTATATAATTCATATACGTTTCGTATAAACAGGAGCCTTCATGGGCATCGTCAAGATTTCAGACCAGATGCACGAGAACCTGCGGGTGGCCGGGAGCGCGCTCAGCCGCTCCATCAACGCGCAGGCCGAACACTGGATGCGGGTCGGCATGCTGACCGAGATGCACCCGGAGCTGAACCACCGCGAGATCTGCCAGATGCTGGTGCGTGCCGAACTGGCCGGCGGGCTGGACATCGTGGAGACCGTCGCGGTGCAACCGGGCAAGGCCCGCACGGCGTCGGCCGGGAAGCACTGAGTGGCGCGCGGCATCACCCTCAAGTCCGCCGCGGACATCGAGATGGCGAGGCGGGCCGGGCAGCTCGCCGCCGAGGTGCTCGAGATGATCGGGCCGCACGTGGTGCCGGGCGTCAGCACGGAAACGCTGGACCGCCTCTGCCATGAGCACATCGTGAACGTGCAGGGCGCGATTCCGGCCAATGTGGGGTACCAGGGCTACCCGAAAACCATCCTCACCTCCGTCAACCAGGTGGTGTGCCACGGCATTCCCTCGGCCGACAAGGTCCTGAAAAAGGGCGACATCGTCAACATCGATGTCGCCGTGATCAAGGACGGATGGTTCGGCGACACCAGCCGCATGTTCTTCGCCGGCGAGCCCGGCACCCTCGCCCGCCGCCTGGTGGAGACGACCTACGAGGCCATGCTGGCAGGCATCCGGCAGGTCAGGCCCGGCGCCACGCTGGGCGACGTGGGCCATGCGATCCAGTCGGTCGCGCACCGCGCGCATTTCAGCGTGGTGCGCGAATACTGCGGCCACGGCATCGGGCAGACGTACCACGAGAAGCCCGACGTGCTGCACTACGGGCAGCGCGGCGAAGGCATGGTGCTGGAGTCGGGCATGGTGTTCACCATCGAACCGATGCTCAACGCGGGCAAGCGCGACACCCGGTTGATGCCCGACGGCTGGACGGTGGTCACGAAGGACCGCTCGCTGTCCGCGCAGTGGGAACACATGGTGGCGGTGACGCCCGATGGCCACGAGGTGCTGACGCGCTGGCCCGGCGGCACGGGCACCTACGCGCCGGTCTGAATTTTTCCGAAGCTGGCGCGGTCAGGGCAAGGCCAGCAGATCCACGTGCCCCACGCGCAGCTGGCCCGATGCGGCCAGCGCGTGCCGCCGCTGCCGCCAGGCCTCCAGCGCGGCAAGAGAAGCCGGGTCCTGCTCGCTGGCGGCGCTGGCGATGCCGTCCACCAGCGCGCGCTGCATCGCGCTGACCTGCGGGCCTTGCTGGCTGTCGATCCACCAGTCGCTCGGGGCACTGAACACGCGGTAGCCGCTGCCGCGCAGGGCGCGCTGCAATGTGGCCGCGGCCTGCCCGCCCAGCGCCGGGCCAAAGCCCTTGTCGCGCCGCTGGTGTTCGGCAAACCGGCGGTTCACCGTCGCATCCATCGGGTCGCGCAGCGCCCATTCGTGGCGCCCGTCCACGCTGAGGGTGAACAACAAGGCCGGGCGCGCGGCCATGGCGAGCTGCACCAGCCGCTGCAGCCAGCCGGCGCTCACCAGATCCAGCAGGGCCGACGCGGTGACCAGATGGGCCGCGTGCCATGGCAGCGCTTCCAGGTCGTGCGCCAGATCGGTCTGCTGTTGGACGATGCCCGCTTCGAAGCCGGGGCCACTGGCGCTGGAAGGCCATTCACGCAGCAGCGCGGCGTCGTGGTCCACCGCCAGCCATTCCTGCGTGCCGCCCAGGCGGGGCGCAAGCCAACGCAGATTGGCACCGGTGCCGCAGCCCAGGTCGATCACGCGCCAGGGCGTGCCCGCCGGCGGAGCGATGGCGTGGAGCCTTGCGGCCAGATGCAGGCGTTGCGCGGCGGCGTCGCGCGCGGCGGTGTCGAACGGTTCGCGCTGTTGCAGCCAGGCGGCGCTGAATCCTTGATCGCTCATGTCACCGCATCCAGCGTGGCGGCGAAACGCGCGGCCTGTTGCGGCCAGGTGGGCAGCAAGGACGCAGCTTCACGCGCGCCGGCGGCCAGGCGTTCGCGCAGCGCCACATCGGAGAGCACCCGGCCGAGCGCGGCCTGCAGCTTCAGCGCGTCACCGGCCGGCACCTTCAGGCCCGCGCGGGGCGGCAGGGTGCGGGCCAGCGCGCCGCCATCGGTGGTGACGACAGGCAGGCCATGCGCCACCGCCTCGGCCACCACCATGCCATAGCCCTCGTACAGAGACGGCAGCACGAACACATCGGCGGCAAGGTAGTGCGCCTGCAGCGCTTCTGGCGGAAGCTCGCCGTGCCAGACCACGCGCCCTTCCAGCGGCTCGGCCATGGCCTGCAGGCTGGCGGTGAAGCCGGGGTCGCGTTCGGTGTTGCCCACCACGTGCAGCACCCATGGCAGGTGCGTGAGGTTGCCAAGTGCTTCCAGCAGCACGGCGTGGCCCTTGCGCGGAATGAGCGAGGCAACGCAGAGCAGTTGCACCGGGCCATCGTTGCGCCGGGCGGTGCCGGGCACGGGCGGCACGGGGTCGGTGCCGGGTTCCACCACGGTGATGCGGGATGGCGGTACGCCGAGGGCGGTGACGTCTTCCACCGTGCTGCGGCTGGTCACCACCACGCGACGTGCGCACTGCAGCGCGTTCGACTCGTCCGCGCGCAGGCGGGCGCTGTCGTCGGCGTTCAGGCCGGTTTCGAGGTGCAGGGGGTGGTGCACCAGTGCCACCCAGCGCAGGCGCCGCGCGTGGCGCAACACCACACCGGGCATGGCGCCGAAGGCCAGACCGTCGGCCACCACCAGGGTGTTGTCGGGCAGCGCCTGCACGGCGGCCTGTGCGGTCGCGAGGTCAAAGGCATCGGGAAACGGCCACGCGCCATGCAGCACCTGGGGCATCACGCTCCAGCCGGCGTCGCGCAAGGCCGCCGCCAGCCTGCGGTCGTAGGCATAGCCGCCGGTGGGGGTGTTCCAGTCGCCCGGCAGCAGGAACGGGAAGGCGTGCACGGAAGCCATGGTTCAGGCTGGCAGGTCGCCTTCGTACGAGGCCCACGCCACGTGCGATTCGTGCAGCGTCACGCGCATCTGGCGCAGGCCGCTGGCGTTGGGGCCGAGTTCACCGGCCGCAATGCCCGAGGCCACGCGGTCGAAGATCGCGCGCGCCAGGAATTCCGTGGTGGTGTTGCGGCCCTTGAACTCGGGCATCTCGTCCAGGTTCTGGAAGTTGAACGCGGCCAGCGTGTCGCGCAGCACCTGCGTGGCCAGGCCGATGTCGACCACCACACCGTCGGAGTCGAGCGCCTCGCGGCGCAGCTCCAGATCCACCACATACGTGGCCCCATGCATGCGCTGGGCGGGCCCGAAAACGGCGCCCTGGAAGCTGTGGGCGATCATGAAATGGTCTCTGACATTGACGGCGTACATGGCGGGCTTGGCTTCCGGGGTGAGGTTCAGGGGTAGTCGATGCGATGGCAGAGGGTATCCGGTGCGCTTTCACTGGCCAGGCGCGCGAGCACCTGCGGCAATTCGGCGAACGGTGCGGTGTCGGTGATGAGCTGGTCCAGCGCGGGTTCGGTGAGCAGCGAGAGCGCCAGTTCCTGCCGCTGGCGGTGGCTCCAGCGCTCGCGCTGCCGTGCGGCCACGTGGCCGACCTGCGAGCTCTTGAGCGTGAGCCGCTGCGAATGGAAGGCCTCGCCCAGCGGCACGCTCACGCTGCGGCTGCCGTACCAGCTGAGCTCGACCACCGTGGCCTCGAAAGCGGCGAGCCGCAGCGCCGTGGCCAGCCCGGCGGAACTGGCGCTGGTGTGGATCACCAGCTGCGCACCGCCCTGCGCCGCTTCCGGCAACGAAAAACCCGCACCGAGCGCGGCGGCAATGCCCGCGCGGGCGGGGTTCGTGTCCACCACCTGCACCGTGCCTTCGGGCAGCCGCGCGGCCAGCCAGGCCACCAGCAGACCCAGCGTGCCACCGCCGACGACGGCGATGTGGTCGCCCGGGCGTGGCGCAGCGTCCCACAGCGCATTGATGGCGGTTTCCAGATTGGCGGCCAGCACGGCGCGCGCAGCGGGCACGCCGGCGGGCAGCGGCACCACCGCCGAGGCCGGCACCTGGAAAACGGTTTGATGCGGGTGCAGGCAGAACACCTCGCGGCCCACCAGTTCCGGCGGCCCGGCCTCAACGACGCCCACGTTCACGTAGCCGTACTTCACCGGGCCAGGGAACTCGCCCGCCTGGAACGGCGCGCGCATGCGCTGCGCCTCGCTGGCCGGCACCTCGCCCCGGAACACCAGGCCTTCGGTGCCGCGGCTCACGGCGGTGTGCAGGGTGCGCACCCGCACGCTGCCTTCCGGCAAGGGCGGCAGGGTTTCGCTGCGGATCTCGGCGCGGCCGGGTGCCACCACCCAGCAGGCCTGCGCAGACACAGCTGCTGACGAATCGGAAACGATGGGCATGAACGAATCGGGGAATGCGGTGTCGGAGGGGGGAGCGTGCCATGATCACCGGAAACAGGGCCGTGAATGTTCACACCCCTGAACCCGGAGGCGCCCATCTTGCCATCCATGAAGACCGCCGAAACCGCCATCGCTTCGTCTGCGGGCGCCGTGCACACCGGGCTGCGGCACGACGCCGCGCGCGACCTGGCGGGCGTGGCGGTGCTGGTGTTCGCGGTCTCGGTGGCGCTGGGCATGGCCGCCGGCCTGGGCCTCGACTACACCGCCAAGGCCCTGCTGGTGGTCGCGGTGGGCGCCTGGCTGGTGTGGCGCACGCTGGGCGCGCACCCGCACCCGCGCTTTGGCCCGGCCAACCGGGTGACGCTGGCGCGCCTGGGTTCGATGGCGCTGCTCGCCGCGCTGGTGGGCGAAGACCTGCCCCGACCGCCCCTGGCCGCCATGCCCACGGCAGCCTGGTGGCTGGTGGTGGTGTCCACCGTCACCGCCGTGCTGGACGCGGCGGACGGCGCGCTGGCGCGGCGCAGCGGCCTGGCCAGCGCCTTCGGTGCGCGCTTCGACATGGAAACCGACGCCGCCTTCACCCTGGTGCTCTGCGCGCTGGTGCTGCAGGCCGGCCAGGCCGGTGCCTGGGTGCTGGCCGCGGGGCTGATGCGCTACGCCTTCGTGGCGGCCGCGCGCCCCTGGCCCTGGCTGGCCGGGGCACTGCCACCGAGCCGGCGACGCCAGACCGTGTGCGTGGTGCAGATCACCACACTGATCGTCTGCCTCGGGCCGATCGTGCCGCCGTGGCTGGCAGCCACGCTGGCCGCGCTCAGCCTCGTTCTGCTCACCGTTTCGTTCGCCATCGACGTGCGGACCCTGGCGCGGCAGCGCCCCACCCCACTGGAGACCTGAGCCATGCGCACTTCCGCCCTTCTGCTTCCGCTGGCGCTCTGCGCCCATCTGCTGGCCGCCGCACCCGCGCAGGCGCAGGCGGCGCGCTACGAGCTCGATCCGGACCACATCACCGTCGCCTTCCTGGTGGACCACATCGGCTACGCCAAGGTGCTCGGCATGTTCCGCTCGGCGCGCGGCAGCTACCGCTTTGACGAGGCCACCGCCACGCTGTCGGAGGTGCGCATCGAGGTGGAGACGGCCAGCGTGTTCAGCAACCAGCGCAAGCGCGACGACCATCTCAAGGGGCCGGACTTCCTCAACAGCGGCGAATTCCCGCGCATGGTGTTCACCGCCGCCAGCGCCAAACGCACCGGCGAGCGCACCTTCGAGGTGGCGGGCCAGCTGGAGCTGCTGGGCAAGTCGCAGCCGCTCACGCTGCAGGCCACCTGGAACAAGAGCGCCGAATCGCCCATGGGTGGTCCGCTGCGCAAGCCGTACGTGATGGGCGTTTCCGCGCGCGGCAGCTTCAAGCGCAGCGCCTACGGCATGAACTACGCCGTGGCCAATGGCTGGGTGGGCGACGAGGTGCCGCTGATCATCGAGTTCGAGGCGGTGCGCCAGTGAGGGCAGCGCCCCCGGCGGCGCTCGCGTGGCTGCTGCGCTTCGGCCTGGCCTTCGCGCTGCTCAACACGCTGCTGACCTTCGAGAACCGCTGGCCCGGTTTCGGCGTGCGCTACATGCCGCGCCTGTCGTACGAACTCTGCCTGGCCGTGGTGGCGCTGATGGCATGGGTCGCCTGGCGGGGCCGCCTCTCGGCCCGCGCGGCATCGGGCCTGGCCGCGGGCTTCCTCGCGCTGGTGGTGGCGCGCTACGCCGACGTGACAGCGCCGGCCGTGCTGGGACGGCCAGTGAACGTGTACTGGGACGGCCGCCACGCCGGCGAGCTGCTGCAGCTGGCGGTGCAGACCCTGCCGCCCTGGCAACTGGCCGGTGCCGCCGTCGCCCTGCTGTTGGGCACGGTGCTGCTCTTCGCGCTGGTGCGTGCGGCCATCCTGGCGCTGGCGGCCTGCCTGGCCTGGCGCGGACCGCGCCCGTGGGTGCTGGCCGCCACGGCCGCGTTCACGCTGAGCTTTGTGGCCTACGTGCCCGGGCAGCGCGACACGCGCTGGTTCTTCTCCCTGCCGCTCACGCCCACACTGCTGCACCAGGGCGAACTGCTGGCGCGCGTGTGGTGGCCGGTGGACGGCGACTCCGTGCTGAACCAGGGCCCCGCGTTCGACGGGGATCTCTCCGGCCTGGTGGGACCGAAAGGGCCGGCCGACGTGTTGCTGGTGTTCGCCGAGTCCTACGGCAGCGGCAGTTTCGACCAGCCCGCCATGGCCTCGGCGCTCGCGGCCTCGCGCGCGGCGCTGGACGAGGCGATCCTAGCCGGCGGGCGCCACGTGGTCAGCGCGCGCGTGACCGCGCCCACGTTCGGCGGCGCGTCCTGGCTGTCGCACGCGGGCCTGCTGGCCGGCGTGGACACGCGCGACCCCGCCGACCACGACCTGCTGCTGGCCAGCCAGCAACCCACGCTGGTGAGCCATTTCGCGCGCCACGGCTACCGCACCGTCGGCTGGATGCCGGGCCTCAAGCGCCCCTGGCCCGAGGGCGCGTTCTACGGCTTCGACCGCCTGGCCGGCGACGCAGGCATCGGCTACAGCGGGCCGGACTTCGGCTACTGGCGCATCCCGGACCAGGCTGCGCTGGCGCTGCTGCACACACAGGAACTCGAACGGAAAGAAGCAACGGCCAGCCGCGTGCCGCGCTTCGTCGTTTTCCCCACCACCAGCACGCACGCGCCCTTCCACCCGCTCGCCCCCTTCGTGGCCGATTGGCCACGCCTCACCGGGCCACAGGCCTACACGCCGACCGAAGCGTTGGCCGCACAGGCCGCGCCCGTGGCCGTGCGGGAACCGCTGCGGCCCTATGTGGACAGCCTGCGCTACCAGTACGCGTGGATGGCCGATTACCTGCGGCACCACGCGCCGCACCCGCTGGTGATGGTGATCGTGGGCGACCACCAGCCACCGGCGCTGGTCAGCGGCCCGGGCGCCTCATGGGACGTGCCGGTGCACGTGGTCAGCGACGATCCCGCGCTGCTGCAGCGCCTGCTGGGCAGTGGCTTCGTGCCAGGCCTTGCGCCATCCGAACAGGCGCTGGGCCCCATGCACCAGCTCACGCGCGTGCTGCTGGGGGTGTTCAACGCCCCGGGTGCGCAAGAGTCGCAGGGCTTCGAGCACGTGGGTGCGCCGGTGCCCGCGCCGCACGCCGGCTCCTGATCCGGGTGGCTGTTCAGTCCGCGAGCCAGGCGTGCACGTCGCCAGACGCCGCATCCACGGGCAAGGCGCTCAGCCAGTCGCGCATCGCCGCCGCGCCCTTGCCTTCGGGCGTCAACAGGCGCTGCTGTTCACCGAGGGACACGGCGTAGCGGTAGCGCCCGGGGCCAGCCAGCGCTTCCAGCCGGTCGATGCAGCCCAGCGCCACGTCGTGCACCGCCGGCACGAACTCGAACGACAGCGCCGGCAATGCCTGGCTCAGGCCCCGCAGCACCTCCAGCTCGAAACCTTCCACATCGATCTTCACGAAGTCCGGCACGCCGTGGGTGGCGATCAGCGCGTCCAGCGTGGTCACCGTCACCAGCGGGCCCTTTTCCCAGCGCACGCCGCGAAACGAAGATGCGGCCATGGCTTCCTGCACGAAATGGGTGGACAGCGTGGATACCGTGGGCGTGAGTTCGCTGATGTGCAGGCGCATCTCGCCCGGCGCGCTGCCCAGCGCCTGCGGCAGCACGGTCACGCCGGCGTCGCGGCCGAAGCGGCGTTGCAGCAGCCAGACGAAATCGGCCTGCGGCTCCAGCGCCACCACGCGCGCACCCAGCTGGCGGAACGCCGCCACGCGGTTGCCCGCGTGGGCACCGACATCGAACGCCAGCCCGCCATCGGGCACGAAGCGCCGGTAGAAACGCCGCAGTTGCGCGCCCCGCCACGGAATGGCGCGGTAGATCAGCCACGAGCGCAGCAGGCCGATGGCCCGCGCGGGCAGGCTCATGGCGATCGGCGCAGGAAGCGCGGCAGACGCTCTGATGCCGCCAGTGATGTGGACATGGACAAATCCTTCTGAATCGGCCCCACTGTAGTGGGCGTGCGCGTGTTCGTGTGAAGGTGGCGGTCTGATAATGACCCACGCCCCTCCTCCCCGCCTCTCACCTTGTCAGGACGACGATGGCCGATGACGCACCCAGCGAGCTCCTGTCTCGCCGCCACCAGATGTTTCCCGTGCTCACCGACGCCGAGATGGCGCGGATGCAGCGCTTCGGCACGCGGCAGACGCACCCCGGCGGCACCCGCCTGGTGAGCGCGGGCGAGCCGGGCGCGGGCCTGTTCGTGGTGATGGCCGGCGTGGTGGCCGTGAGCGAGCGCGACGGCCTGGGCAACATCACCCCGATCGTGAGACACAGCCGGGGCCACTTCATGGGCGAGGTGGGCGCGCTGTCGGGCAAGCCTTCGCTGGTGGACGGCGTCGCGGAGGAAACCGTCGACATCCTGCTGCTCGCCCCCGGGCAGTTGCGGGCGCTGATCATCGCGGAGGCCGACCTGGGCGAGCGCCTGGTGCGTGCGCTGATCCTGCGCCGCGTGGCGCTGATCGCGTCCGGGGCCAGCGGGCCGGTGCTGATCGGCCAGCCGTCGTCGGCCGATCTGATGCGGCTGCAGAACTTCCTGCGCCGCAACGGCGAGCCCTATCACGTGGTCGACGCTGGCGCAGACGCCGGTGCCGCGGCGCTGATGGAGCAATCCGGCGCGGCCGACGGCGAGCCGCTGGTGGTCTGCCCGGACGGCGAGGTGCTCGTCAACCCCGATGACCACGTGCTCGCCCGCCGCCTGGGCATGGTGGACACCGCCGTGCACGACGAGCTGTTCGACGTGGCCGTGGTGGGCGCCGGGCCGGCCGGTCTGTCAACCGCCGTGTACGCCGCTTCCGAAGGCTTGCGTGTGGTCGTGCTGGACTGCCGCTCGTACGGCGGGCAGGCGGGTGCCAGTGCGCGCATCGAGAACTACCTGGGCTTTCCCACCGGCATTTCCGGCCAGGCGCTGGCGGGCCGGGCCTACGTGCAGGCGCAGAAGTTCGGGGCCGAGATGTTGATTCCCTCCGAGGTGGCCAGGCTCGACTGCACGCGCAGCGGCCCCGGCCGCGAGCTGGCCGTGCACCTCACCGACGGCCGGCGGCTGCGCGCGCGCACGGTGGTGATTGCCACGGGCGCCAGGTACCGGCGGCCGGATGTGCCCCGGCTCAAGGCGTTCGAGGGACGGGGCGTCTGGTACTGGGCGTCGGCGCTGGAAGCCACGCTGTGTGCCCGCGCCGACGTGGCGCTGGTGGGCGGCGGCAACTCGGCCGGCCAGGCGGCGGTGTTCCTGTCGCAACAGGCGGCGAGCGTGACCATGCTGGTGCGCGGCCCCGGCCTGGCGGCGAGCATGTCCCGCTACCTGATCGACCGCATCGAGGCCACGCCCAACATCGAGCTGCGGCCGCACACCGCCATCACCGCGCTGCACGGTGACCCGGCTGAAGGGCTGGCCGCCGTCTCGTGGCACGACCACCGGGCAGGCAACGCCGAAAAGAAGCCCTTGCGCAACCTGTTCCTGTTCGTGGGCGCCGACCCGGAAACCGGCTGGATGGCTGGCTGCGAGGCAGCGGTCGACCCGCATGGTTTCGTGCTGACCGGTGAGTCGGCCGGGCCTCGGAAGGAAGGGCCGGCAGCCTCGGCGCTGGAGACCAGCATCCCGGGGGTGTTCGCCGTGGGCGATGTGCGCTCGGGTTCGGTGAAGCGCGTGGGCGGCGCCATCGGCGAAGGGGCTGCGGTGGTGGCGCAGATTCACCAGTATCTGGCGGCGGCAGACAGCGCAGTCATTTGATTCTTTTTGAATCAATGGTCTTTTCGTTAATCTTCATGCATTACATGAGAAACTGAAGGCTGCAACCGTGGAAAATTAGTCTTAATTGATTTTTTATTAAAAATCAATGAGTTGCTACACATTTCAAATGCAATGGATCACATTTGAAGACCGGCGAGCACCTTCTAGCGCTCGCCAGCCACCATGGCACCCAGCTCAACCGCCCAGGTAGGCGTCCTGCACCTTGGGGTCGCGCAGCAGTTCCTGGCCACTGCCTTCGAGCACGATGCGGCCGGTCTCGATCACATAGGCGCGGTCGGCAATCTTGAGCGCCTGGCGCACGTTCTGCTCCACCAGGAAGATGGTCAGGCCGCCCTTGTTGATCTCGCGCAGCGTGCGGAAGATGTCCTGCACGATGATCGGCGCCAGGCCCATCGAGGGCTCGTCGAGCAGCAGCACGCGGGGCTTGGCCATCAGGGCCCGGCCGATGGCAAGCATCTGCTGCTCGCCACCCGAGAGGTTGCCCGCCAGCCCATCGGCGCGTTCCTTCAGCCGTGGAAACAGCGTGTAGATGCGCTCAAGATCGTCCAGCCGCTGCGCGCGCCCGTCGCGGCGCGTGTAGGCGCCGAGCTCGAGGTTCTCGCGAACCGTGAGCGTGGTCAGCGTGGCGCGCCCTTCGGCCACCTGCACCATGCCGGACGACACGATCTTGTGCGGTGCCAGCGAGCTCAGGTCCTGCCCCTGCAGCGTCACGCGGCCGGCCGCCTTCTTCACCAGGCCCGACAGGGCCAGCAAGGTGGTGGATTTGCCCGCGCCGTTGGCGCCCACCAGCGTGGTGATCTGGCCTTCGTGCAGTTGCAGGTCGATGCCCTTGACGGCCTCGATGTGGCCGTAGGAGACCTTCAGTCCCTCGACCTGGAGGAATGCGCCGCTCATCGTGCACCCCCTTCCGCCACCGGGACATCGCTGCCGGCTTCGTCCTCCTCGCGGCCCAGGTAGGCCTCGATCACCTGCGGGTCGTTGCGGATCTGGTCCGGATCGCCGCGGGCGATGATGCGGCCGAAGTTCAGAACGGCGATGTGTTCGCACAGGCCCATCACGAAACGCATGTCGTGCTCGATCATGAAAACGGTGTAGCCGCGCGCGCTGATGTTGCGGATCTCGGCCATCAGGTCGGTCTTCTCGGCGCTGTTCATGCCGGCCACGGGTTCGTCGAGCAGCAGCAGCTTGGGTTCGGTGGCCAGCGCACGCGCCAGCTCCAGCTTGCGCTGCTCGCCGTACGAAAGGTTGTCGGCAATGTCGCTGGCCTTGTGGTCCAGCTTCACCCACGACAGCAGTTCTCGCGCCCGATCGCGCGCACGGCGTTCCTCGCTGCGGAACAGGCCGGTGGACGCCAGCAAGCCGACCGCACCGTAGCGCAGGTGCGAATGCATGCCCACCATCACGTTTTCGAGCAGCGACATTTCCTTGAACACGCGGATGTTCTGGAAGGTCCGCGCGATGCCGGTGCGCGTGATCTGGTGCGGCTTCAGACCGGCCAGGTCGCGGCCCTCGTAGCGGATGGTGCCGCCCGAGACCGCCAGCAGGCCGGTGGTGAGGTTGAACACCGTGGTCTTGCCGGCGCCGTTCGGGCCGATCAGCCCGAAGATGCCGCCCTGGGGCACTTCCAGGTGCACGTCCTGCAGCACCTTGAGGCCACCGAAGTGGCGCGAAACACCGTCGAACGTCAGCAGGGGTGCGTTGCTCATTGCGCACCTCCCTTGCGGCCGAACCACTGGCGCATGCGCGCCGGGTCCCAGATGCCCTTGGGCAGGAACAGCACGATCAGCACCAGGATGATGCCGTTGATGACCATGCGGAAGTCGCCGAACGCGCGCAGCGTTTCGGGCAGCATGGTCAGGATCACGGCGCCCAGCACCGGGCCGAACAGGCTGTTGATGCCGCCCAGCACGGCCATCGTCAGGATGTCCACGCCGCGGTCGAAGCCGAACTCGTTCGGGCCGATGAAGAAGGTCAGGTGGGCATTCAGCGCGCCCGCCAGGCCGGCGATGGCGGCGCCGAGCACGAAGGCCAGCATCTTGTTGGTCCCCACGTCGATGCCCATCAGGCCGGCGGCGGTTTCGTCTTCCTTGATGGATTCGAACGCGCGGCCCACCTTCGAGCGGCGCAGGCGCCAGAGCCCGAACAGCACCAGTGCCAGCGCCAGCGCCACGTGCCACCACTGCGTGAGCGGTGGAATGCCGTTCAGGCCGAGCGCACCACCGGTGAGGTCTTCGGTGTTGAGAATGGCGATGCGCACCACCTCGCCGAAGGCCAGCGTGGCCATGGCCAGGTACACACCCGACAGCCGCAGCGTGGGCTTGCCGATGACGAAGGCCATCAGCGCCGGCGCGGCAATGCCACCGGCCAGCGCGACCGGGAACGGCACGCCCAGGCTCATGGTGAGGATGGCGGAGGTGTAGGCGCCGATGCCCATGAAGGCGGCATTGGCCATGGCGAGCATGCCGCAGGCCAGCGTGAGCCAGATCGACAGTGCCAGCAGTGAATTGGTGCCGAGCGACAGCACCACGTTGCTGTAGACAGCCCAGAAATTGTCGAGCGCTTCCATCATCAGACCTTGCGCTCCTGCAATGTGCCGAACAGGCCCTTGGGGCGCAGCAGCAGCACCAGGAACAGCAGGCCGAAGCCGACCGCGTCGCGCATGGTGGACCCGATGTAGGCCACCGACAGCACCTCGGCAAAGCCGAGGAACAGGCCACCCAGCAGCGCGCCACGGATGTCCCCCATGCCGCCCAGGATGATGACCGCGATGCCCTTGTGCAGGATGGGTTGGCCCATCAGCGGGAACACGGCGTTCGAGTACAGGCCGATCAGCACGCCGGCCAGGCCACCCAGCGCGGCGGCCGCGAAGGACGTCATGTAGAACAGGCCTTCGACGTTGATGCCCAGCAGGTGCGCCGCCTTGGGCGACTCGGAAATGGCGCGCAGGGCACGGCCAAGCTGGGTGCGCTTGAGCACCAGCAGCAGCACTGCCATCAGCGCGAACGACAGCAGGATGATGCCGAGTTCCAGCGCGGTCAGGTGCAGGCTGCCCAGGTTGATGGACTCTTCCGACACCACACCGGCGGGGAAGCGGATGTTCTGTGCACCGAAGATGCCCTGGATGCCGTTGTTCAGGATGATGGCCACGCCGATGGTCGCGATCATCGGGATCAGGTGGGGCGCATTGCGCGCGCGCAGCGGCCGCAGCACCAGGAAGTCGATCAGCAGGCCGAGCATTCCGCAGAAGAGGAACGCGAACAGCAGCCCGGCCCACAGTGGCAGGCCCAGCACGGCCATGGCTTCGACCGCCGCGTAGGCGCCGACCATGAACACCGCGCCGTGCGACAGGTTGATGACGCCAAGGACGCCGAAGATGAGTGTGAAGCCCAGCGCGAAGAGCGCGTAAACGCATCCAAGCGACAGGGCATTGACGAGTTGCTGTTCGAGCAAGGCGGTGCCTCCGGGCCCCACGGCGGGCGTGAAACCGAAATCAAGGGAAAAAAATCAAACCTCTGCCGGCGGCATCGGGCATCCGCCGTCACAGAGGCTTGCGTGTCTGCCGGCTCCCTCCTCGTCCAGAGGAAGAGGCCGGGTCACGGGCGGCGTCTTATTTGGTGATGACGAACTCGGTGCCCTTGGTCACGCTGACGATGGGCGTCTGCTGTGCGTCGTAGCCAGCCGGCTTGCCCGCCTTGTCGTTGGCGCGGCGGAACTGGAACGGGCCGGTGGCGCCGGTCCACTTCACGGCGGGCAGCGCATCGCGCAGGGCCGTGCGGTCGGCGGCCAGGTTGCCCGAGAGCTTCACGCCCTTGAGCGCCTGCGTGGCGATGTACAGCGCGTCGTAGGCTTGCGCGGCGAACTGGTCCGGGGCCATCTTGTACTTGTCGGTGTACGCCTTGATGAACTTCGAGTTCTCGGGCGTGGCGTTGCTGGCCGACCAGGGGCTGCCCACGTAGAGGTTGTCGGACTGGCCCTTGGCCAGGTCGAACACCTTGGTCGAGTTCATGCCGTTGCCGCCGATGAAGGGCACGTTCAGGCCGAGCTGGCGGGCCTGCACCATGATGGGCGCGCCTTCCGCCAGCAGGGCCGACAGCACGATGGCATCTGCGCCACTGGCCTTGATCTTGGTCAGCTGGGCCTTGAAGTCCACGTCGCCCTTGGCGAAGGTTTCGGTCGTGGTGACCGGGATCTTCAGGTCGTCCAGCGCCTTCTTGAAGTTGTCGTAGCCGCTCTTGGTGAACACGTCGTCGTTGCCGTACAGCACGGCGACCTTCTTGATGTTGGCGTTCTTCACCGCGACCTTGATGGTCTCGGGCAGCACGTCGGCTTCGGTCACGGAGTTGCGGAACACGTAGTCGCCAATGGCGGTGATGCCGTCGGCGGTGGTCGAGGTGCCGAAGGCGACGGTCTTGCCGGCCTGGGCGATCGGGTGGCCGGCCTGGGCCGAGTTCGACAGCGTGGGGCCGAAGACCATCAGCACGCGGTCCTGGAACACCAGCTTCTTGAAGACGTTGATCGCCTCTTCCTTCTTGCCCTGTTCATCGGCCACGACCAGCACGATCTGGTTGCCGTTCACACCACCAGCCGCGTTGATCTCGCCAGCAGCCAGTTCGAAGCCATTGCGGATGGCGGCGCCATACTGGGCAGCACCGCCCGACAGTGCTTCGGCCACGCCGATCTTGATGTCTGCAGCGCTGGCGGCAAAGCCCAGCGCGGCCAGCGAAAGGATGGCGGTCTTCTTGAAACTCACGGAAATACCTCTTTGGATGGTTGACGGATATGGGTCGCCTGTCAGCGGTCTGGCATGTCGCCAGGACCGTCCACGTCTGTCAGGTTCGACCGATTCTGTGACTGCGCAGCGGTGGCGGCAGCCGGGGTTTTTACGAGGAAACTATAGCAAATTGCGAAGTTCCCATCTAAAAAATGCATGGATGGGGACGCCGCATGGTCGTTTGGCATGGCTGCCGAAGCAACCTGGCAGGCCCCGAAAGCCCGGGATTCGGGGGTTACCCCGCAGCGATGTCCTCTCCCAGGTAGTGGGCGCCGGGCCAGCGATTCTTCTCGCACATGTCGCGGGCCGTGTGCCGGATCATGGCGCAGATCGCCTGGCGCGCCTTGGACTCGCTGAAATGCAGGGGCTCGCAGATGCTCAGCCTTCTTCGCATCCGCCCCGCATCGATGCGGTGGGCCACGAGGCGGCCGTCCTGCACCTCGCGCTCCGCGAGCGCCAGCGGCATGACCGAACAGCCGAGCCCGGCCTCGACCGCGCTCTTGATCAGGTGAATCGAGTTCATCTCGGCCACCACGGTCAGTGGCGGCAGGCCGGCGGCCTGCAAAGCCGCCTCGATCACCCAGCGCGTGGTGTGACCGTTCTCGGTGCTCGGCATGATCATCGGGAGCGCGCAGGCGGCCTCCAGCGACAGGTCGGCGGTGGGTGGTGCGTCGGCGGCATGGGGTGAGCGGAGCAGGACGAACTCCTCCTCCACCAGGGGCGTGAAGCGCAGGTTCGGCTCAGCGCCGCTGTCGCACAGGATCGTCAGATCGATCAGGCCGCGGTGCATCTGGTCGACCACGTTGCCCGAGAGCTCTTCGTTGAGGCGGAATGCAATGCCCGGAAAGGTGGCGGCCGCCGCGCGCATCAGGGGCAAGGCGAGCACCGTGGTGATCGTCTGCGGCAGGGCCAGCACGATGGAGCCGGTCACCGCGTCGCTGGAACTGCGGACGGCAGCACGCAGGTTGGTCACCTGCTTGCTGATGCCAAGGGCGTAGTCGTAAAGCACCTCACCTTCGGGCGTGAGCGACACGCCACTGCGGCCACGCACCATCAGCCGCGCCTGGAGATCGGCCTCCAGCTCCATGATCTGCCGGCTGAGCGCCGACTGGGCAATGTGCAGCTTTTCCGACGCCCGCGAGAGGCTGCCGCTGTCGGCGATGCACAAAAAGTACTTGAGTTGGCGCAATTCCATCAACGACCTCGACTTCCCGTTGCGGGCTGGCCGGAGGATAGTCGCAAAACACGGTGGGAGAGCCCGTGCCGGGCAGGCCCCAGGACCGCTACCTCTGCAACCTGAACGTCTCGGGCAGCCGGCTGCACTCCATCAGATGCGCGCTGCGCCGCGCGAAGGTGTATTCGAACGCATGCGCCCGGGCGAACTCCACGGCCTGGTGCACCGCAGCGGCCAGAACATCGCGGCGCGCGGCCAGTTGCGCCAACCGTCCGGCCAACGCCTTGGGATCACCAAGCGGTGAAACCCATCCGCACCGGGACTCTCGAACGATGCCGGCGAAAGCCTCGTTGTCGTATCCGATGATGGGCACTCCGCAGGACATCACTTCTGAATACGTGGAAGAAGGATCGCCTTGAGGGTGACAGCACAGAAATAGGTCCGCCTGCTGGCGGAGTCGAGGCAGCCAGCCTGTCTTGAAATCCAGAACGCCTTGCAGCCGCACGTGAGACTGAAGACCCAGGGTCTGGATGCGTTTGCGGAGTCGGGTCTCAAGATCCCCCTGACCGTAGATGTCAAGCTGGAAATCCACCCCCAGCCGGCGCAACTCTGCAGCAACCTCGGGAAGGTCCATCACGCCCTTCATTGCGATCAGTCGTCCGCCAAAGATCAGCCGCAGCGGTCTGGAGGTTTGAACGGCTTGCGCCTTCAGCACGACCTCCTGTTCCGGGAGGATGTCCGCCAGCGGAACGCGATTGTCAAAAAACAGCAGTGGGTTGACGTTGTGTGGTCGATAGGCGTCGTAGGTGGGTGTGCCACTGCACTGCACGCCAGCGGCCTGGTGGAGCATCCGCAAGCGAATTCGCTCGGCTTGCGCCACCCAGCGCTTGCGACGCCAGCGCAGCAGGGGATTGCGCGTCTCTGAATCGATGATCTGCCGCTCTGTAGCGGCCGAATACTCGGTGCCGAAAACCACCGGCACCTGCAGCTGCCGGCATATCGACAGCGTCTCCTGTTCCGATGGCGCGAGGAACGGAAACACGAGCGCGGCGTTCTCAAGGCGTGTCGCCAGCGCGCGAGCGTCGGCTGGAAACATCTCGACGGCGTGGCCGTCGCGGCTGTAGTCGCCAGGCTGGATCTCGACAGCATCCATGTCCCACGACGTCGCCTTGCTGAGCCGCAACAGCGAAGTCACCGGTCCTGGCCAGGCACGCGCGTAAGCCGCTGCGCCATCGAGGTACTTCTGCGTCAGCAGCACACCTCCATGAGCACCAACGCGGGCGGTGAGGCTGGGCAGCAACAGCAGTTCAACCGGAGCCGTCATCTACCGTCTGCCCTCTGAGTCACCGTCGCAACCAGGTCAAGCAGGCGTTCGAGGTGACCCGGTTCCACCCGGAAGCCGTTGGCGCAACGATCACCCACGAGGAAAGCGAACCGCATGCTGCCGACTTGATCGGTGTATTCCTTGTAGCTCATGCAAAGCCGGTTAGGTGGCTGCAGAACCACAAAAGTCGCGTGATCCGATGCACTGAAAACGGCATGCGACAGATGGCTACCTTCCACTGATACCACCAGAGGCGCGTCGAGTGTCCGGCTCGAGATTTCCGCAGCGGTCAGCGCCGCTGGATCGATGATGTCGAAACCCATGCCAGACAACGCCACCTCGATCTGGGTTTCGTTTTCAAGCAGCCGAAGCTCACCCGACCGGCCGCGACGCAGATAGACGCCAGCAGAGGACCTTGCCGTTCGCGGGCAGTTTTTCCTGAGCGCAGCTCGCAGGGCGCCGTATCTTTTGGTCTTCAGCGAGTTCTGGGCGAAATCCGTGTACATGATCAGCCTGTCTATTCGGGCCCGCTGCACGGGCGTGCTCATCGGCAGTTCCAGAAGTTCACGGTACTGGGCGTTGTGCTGAGATGGCTGGCCACACATCAGCAAACGGCGCGAGCCTTCTGGCGGCAGAAGCGCCAAAGGGTAATCGTCGAGGAGCAATGTGCCGAAAAAATGGCTGCCCATGTGGCTGGTGATCAGGTGCGACTCCTGGTGGTGCTCAACCGGCATGGCATCTGACAGCCACCACCGCCTCGCCCCAAAACCCGGTTGCGACGTTGCCGCGCCCTTGTAAAGGAAGGCGCCAGCGAGCTCCACATCCTCCACCAGATGGGCTTCGGAGGCCGCGTGATGCACCGGCCCTCCGCTGATACTGGCCAACTCGGCATCAAGCTGCCGCCAGGGCGACACGGACTCTATGCGATCAAGCTCGCCGGACAGGTGAATCGCCGGTGGCGCATGCCCCTCCTCTGCCGGGCAGAGCGTCCAGGTTTCGCTGGCCAGGGCTCTGATGTCCAGTGCCTCCCCGACCAGCACACGCCTGACCATTCGCTTGAGCAGAGGTGTGTTGATAGGCATCGGGTCACGTTGCTTCAGGGATTGCGCAAGAGACCGACTATTCGGTGCTGGTCCTGCTCGGTGAGATCCGGGAACATCGGCAGGCACAGGATGCTGGATGCAATCCGATGTGCGACGGGCAGATTGTGCGCCGCCGCAGAAGGCCGATCCCGGTACATCGGCAGCTCGGAGATCAATGGGCTGAAATACTTGCGCACCATCACACCCTGCGCGCGCAATTTTTCCATCAGCGCATCGCGCGACAACGGGTAGTCGGGCTCCACCAGGATCGGGAAGTTGTAGAAATTGGTCTTTCCAGCGGGCTGGGGGGCGAGCATCCGAAGTCCCGGGATCCCGGCAATGAGCTGCCGGTAGCGTGTGTCGATCTGGCCGCGCCGGAAGATGTAGTCGTCGACATGGCGCAACTGCACGCAGCCCAGCGCACACTGGAATTCGTTCAGCTTGGCATTCAGACCGATGAGTTCGACGCGCGTTTCGTCCACGATGCCGAATTTGCGCAGCAGATCGATCGACCGCTTGCTTTCCTCGCTGTGGCAGATCACTGCCCCGCCCTCAAAGGTGTTGAACACCTTGGTGGCATGAAAGCTCAGCACCGAATAGTCGCCATGCCGCAGGATGCTGCCGCCCTCGTCGCGAACGCCAAAAGCATGCGCTGCGTCGTAGACCACGGGGATCTGTTGTCGGGTGGCGATCGCGGCGATGCTATCGACGTCACAGGAGCGGCCAAAGCAATGCATGGGCAGGATACCCGTGATGCTCTCGTTCAATGCCTCCTCGACGCGGGCCGGGTCGATGTTCAGTGTGTCGGCGTCAATGTCGGCAAACACGGGATCCAGCCCCGCAAAAGCCAGCGCATGGCTGGTACCGACGAATGAGAAAGGTGTGGTGATCACCTTGCCACCCATGCCACTATTGCGAAGCGCCAGAAGCAAGCCCAACGTGGCGTTGGACACCAGGACAACGTGAGGCACCTGGAGGTAGTTGGCGAGTTCGCGCTCGAAAGCTTCGTGGTACTTGCCGTCGTTGCTAAGCACACCGGTCGACCACATGTCTTCAAGCAGGGGCATGAGCTCATGCAGCGGCGGTAGCGCCGGCCGCGTCACAAAAATCGGCTCCCGAGCCCCCTGAACTGTCTCCTCTCGCCTGTCGACCACCCGATCTGCCAGGAGCCCTCCACTTGAGATCAATCCAGCCCAATTGACATCTGGCGGAAATACAGATCCAGGGCTGGAAGTGATCACGGTGTTCTGCTTTCCAGCATTGGCTGGCGTTAACGATGATTCAGCCGCACTGTATGCGTGGCTGAGTTAACCCCGGCTTAAGGCAGCGTGATCAAGTCCTGGAATTCGTGATATTTCACTCCCACTCGATCGTCGCAGGCGGTTTGGAGCTCACGTCGTAAGTCACGCGGTTGATGCCGCGGACCTCGTTGATGATGCGACCCGACACTTTCTTGAGCAGGCTGTAGGGCAGCTCGGCCCAGTCGGCGGTCATGAAATCGCTGGTCTGCACGGCGCGCAGCGCGACCACGTAGTCGTAGGTGCGGCCGTCGCCCATCACGCCCACGCTCTTGACCGGCAGAAACACGGTGAACGCCTGGCTGGTGAGTTCGTACCAGGTCTTGCCGCTGTGCGGGTCGACCGTTGAGCGCAGCTCTTCAATGAAGATCGCGTCGGCCCGGCGCAGCAGGTCGGCGTATTCCTTCTTCACTTCGCCCAGAATGCGCACGCCCAGGCCGGGGCCGGGGAACGGGTGGCGGTAGACCATGTCGTGCGGCAGGCCGAGCGCCACGCCCAGTTCGCGCACCTCGTCCTTGAACAGGTCTCGCAGCGGTTCGAGCAACTTCAGGCCCAGCTGTTCGGGCAGACCACCCACGTTGTGGTGGCTCTTGATGGTCACGGCCTTCTTGCTCTTGGCGCCACCAGACTCGATCACGTCTGGATAAATCGTCCCCTGTGCCAACCACTTGGCACCCTTTGTTGATGCACCACTTGAAGTCAGCTTGGCGGCCTCGGCCTTGAAGACCTCGACGAATTCGCGGCCGATGATCTTGCGCTTCGCTTCCGGATCGCTCACGCCGGTGAGGTGCCCGAGGAACTGGTCGGCCGCATCCACCCGGATGACCCTGGCGTGCAGCTTGCCCACGAACATGTCCATCACCATGTCGCCTTCGTTCAGGCGCAGCAGGCCATGGTCGACGAAAACGCAGGTGAGCTGGTCGCCGATGGCGCGGTGGATCAGCGCGGCCGCCACGGACGAGTCGACCCCGCCGGACAGGCCCAGGATGACCTCTTCGTCGCCCACCTGCTCGCGGATCTTTTCCACCGCCTCGGCGATGTGGTTGCGCATGACCCAGTCGGGGTTGGTGCCGCAGATCTCGAGCACGAAGCGCTCCAGCAGCGCCCGGCCCTGCACGGTGTGCGTCACCTCGGGGTGGAACTGCACGGCGTAGAAGCGGCGGCTTTCGTCGGCCATGCCGGCGATGGGGCAGGATTCGGTGCTGGCCATGAGCTTGAAGCCCGGCGGCAGCTCGGTGACCTTGTCACCGTGGCTCATCCACACCTTGAGCATGCCGTGGCCTTCCGGCGTGGTGAAGTCGGCGATGTTCTTGAGCAGGTCCGTATGGCCGCGGGCGCGCACCTCGGCGTAACCAAACTCGCGCGTGTGGGAGCCCTCCACCTTGCCACCCAGCTGCTGGGCCATGGTCTGCATGCCATAGCAGATGCCCAGCACCGGGATGCCCAGCTCGTAGACCACGTCGGGCGCCTTGTCGTCCACCTCGTACACGCTGGCGTGGCTGCCGGAAAGGATCACGCCCTTGAGCTGGCCGTCGGCGGCGAACTCACGCACCCATTCGTCGCTCACGTCGCAAGGGTGCACTTCGCAGTACACGTGGGCCTCGCGCACACGGCGGGCGATCAGCTGGGTGACCTGGGAACCGAAATCGAGAATGAGGATTTTCTGGTGCTGCATGGCTTGACGGTGAAACTTCAGAAAAAACAAAAGGCCGTCTGGAAAGACAGCCTAGAAGAGCTAGCGCCCCAACCCAGGGGTACCGCGGAACCGGCTTTGCCGGGCCGCTGGTGCCGCCCCCTGAGGGGGTGACGCCGCAGGCGGCGCGGGGGAATCATTCAGCCCTGTAGTTCGGGGCTTCCTTGGTGATCTGCACGTCGTGCACGTGGCTCTCACGAATGCCGGCCGCCGTGATCTCGACGAACTCGGCCTTGTGCCGCATGTGCTCGATGCTGGGGCAGCCGCAATAGCCCATGGCCGCGCGCAGGCCACCGGCCATCTGGAAGATGATCGACACGACCGAGCCCTTGTAGGGCACACGGCCTTCGATGCCTTCGGGCACCAGCTTGTCGGCATTGGGGTTGCCGGTGCTGCTTTCCTGGAAGTAGCGGTCGGCGCTGCCCTGCTGCATCGCGCCGATGGAGCCCATGCCGCGGTAGCTCTTGTAGCTTCGGCCCTGGAACAGCACGATTTCGCCCGGCGCCTCTTCGGTGCCCGCGAACATGCCGCCCATCATCACGGTGTTGGCGCCGGCCGCGATGGCCTTGGCAATGTCGCCGCTGTAGCGGATGCCGCCGTCGGCAATCATTGGCACGCCGGTGCCCTGCAGGGCGGTGGCGACGCTGTCGATCGCCATGATCTGGGGCACGCCCACACCGGCCACGATGCGGGTGGTGCAGATCGAGCCCGGGCCGATGCCGACCTTGACCGCGTCGGCCCCGGCTTCCACCAGCGCCATGGCGGCGCCGCCGGTGGCAATGTTGCCGCCGATCACGTCGATCTGCGGGTAGTTCTGCTTGACCCAGCGCACGCGGTCGATCACGCCCTTGCTGTGGCCGTGCGCGGTGTCGACCACGATCGCATCCACGCCGGCCTTCACCAGCGCTTCCACCCGTTCTTCGGTGCCCTCACCCACTCCCACCGCCGCGCCCACGCGCAGGCGGCCGGCGGCGTCGCGCGCCGCGTTCGGGAAGTTGAGCTGTTTGGTGATGTCCTTCACCGTGATCAGGCCCTTGAGCTCGAAGGCATCGTTCACCAGCAGCAGGCGTTCGAGCTTGTGCTTGTTGAGCAGCGCCTTGGCCTCAGCCGGCGTGGTGCCTTCGGGCACGGTGACGAGGCGCTCGCGCGGCGTCATGATCTCGCTGACCGGCAGGTCGTAGCGGGTCTCGAAGCGCAGGTCGCGCCCCGTGACGATGCCGACCACCTTGCCACCATCCACCACGGGGAAGCCGGACACGCCGAGGTCGTCCGAAAGCTTCATGACCTGGCGGATGGTCGTCTGGGAAGAGATGACGACCGGGTCGCGCAACACGCCGGACTCGTAGCGCTTGACCTTGGCCACATGCGCCGCCTGTTCCTGCGGCGTGAGGTTCTTGTGAACGATGCCGATGCCGCCTTCCTGGGCGATCGCGATGGCGAGCCGGGCCTCGGTGACGGTGTCCATGGCCGCAGAGACCAAGGGCAGGTTCAGCTGGATATTGCGGGAGAACTGGGTGGCAAGCGAAGTGTCCTTGGGCAGGACCTGGGAGTACGCTGGCACCAGCAACACGTCGTCGAAGGTGAGCGCTTTGCCGAGGAGGCGCATGGGTAAAGCTCCAAAAGCATCGATTGTAGCCGGGCGGTCTCCGGGCAAACCCGCAGTCCCTGTCCCATCCCATGTACCGCTCAGGGGCGAAAAGCTACCGCTCCGGCAGCTTGTGGGCAGGAAGCCTGCAGATGCCCTCTTCCCCATGAAGAGCCACCGCTAAACTCGCGAAATGCCTCAAAAAACCGCTCTGATGACGTCCTGGCGCACCCCCATCGCCGCGGGTTTCCTGCTCCTGTCCTGCTCGTTCGCCTCCGCGCAATGGGTGTGGATGGAGGGTGGCCGGAAGGTGTTCAGCGACACCGCGCCGCCGGCCAGCGTGCCCGACAAGAGCATCGTTAAACGCCCGGGTGGCGGTGGCGCATCCCTGCCCACCCCAGCCGCCGTGGCACCCGCGGCCACGCCCGCAGACGGCGAGACCGCCGCGCAGGCACCTGCACCCGCAATGGCACCTGCTGCCGGTGCGCCGCAACTGCCCGCAGGCGACAAGGAACTCGAGGCCCGGAAAAAGCAGGCCGAACAGGCCGAAGAAGCCAAGAGGAAAGCCGAAGAACAGCGCATTGCGAAAGCCCGCGCCGAGAACTGCGCCCGCGCCAGGCAGGCCAAGAGCACCATGGACTCGGGCGTGCGCCTGGCCACCACCAACGCGAAGGGCGAACGCGAGGTGATGGACGACAAGGCCCGTGCCGCAGAAACGCGCCGGCTGGATGAGGTCGTGCGCAGCGACTGCGGCCCCGCGCCCCGCACCAGCCCTCAGTAACCCGCCTTCGAACCGGGGCGGCGGTTTGCGAACAGCCCCGTGGCGCGTGCGCCCTGCCCCTTGAAGCGCTCCCGGCGCGCCACCTTCGGATCGACACGCAGCCCGCGCACCACTTCCACGCGGTCGCCCTCGCGCAGCACCCTGTCCCAACCGGCCTTGCGCCCCCAGATGCCGATCGAAAGCGATTCGGTCTGGATCGCAGGGTAGCGCTGCAACCAGCCGGCACGGTTCAGCGCCTCGCCCAGCGTGCAGCCTTCGGGAATTTCCAGCACCTCTTCCACCACCTCGCGTGGCGCGGGGGCGTGCATCAGGGTGATCTTCATCGCGGGTGGCGTCAGTCGGCGCCGTACACCTGGTCGGCGCGCTTGACGAAGGCATCCACCAGGCTGCCGGCGATCTTGTCGAACACGGGACCCACCAGCGCGGCCAGCGCTGAACTGGCAAAGCCGTACGTCAGCTTGAAGTCCACCTTGCAGGCGCGCTGCGCGCCGTCGCCCAGCGGGGTGAACTCCCACACGCCATCAAGCCTGGAGAACGGTCCGTCCACCAGTGTCATGAGCACCTGGCAGTCGGACACATGGGTATTGCGGGTGGTGAAGCTCTGGCGCAGGCCACTGATCGCCATGCCCACTCGCGCGACCATACCGTCGTCGTTCTGTTGGATCACCTCCCCTTGGTCACACCAGGGCAGGAACTGCGGGTAGCGCTCGATGTCGATCACCAGCGCGAACATTTCATGTGCGCTGTGCCAGAGCAGAACGGACTTGTGAATGGTTTTCATACAATCCGGTTCATTGTATTGGCCTGAAACGGCCTCACTTTCCGCTTCATGGCCACCACTAGCAACAAAGCATCCTCCACCAAGAGCGTCGACAGCCGCATCGCCGAGAACCGCAAGGCGCTCTTCAACTACGCCATCGAGGAACGCTTCGAGGCGGGCATGGTGCTGGAGGGTTGGGAGGTCAAGGCGCTGCGCGAAGGCAAGGTGCAGCTCACCGACGGCTATGTGGTTATCCGCGAGGGCGAGATGTTCCTGATCGGGTGCCAGATCAACCCGCTGCACACCGCCTCCAGCCACGTCAGCCCGGACTCGGTGCGCACCAAGAAACTGCTGCTGCACAAGGAACAGATCCGCAGGCTGGTCGGCAAGGTCGAGCAGAAGGGCTACGCCCTGGTGCCGCTCAACCTGCACTGGAAAACCGGCAAGGTGAAGTGCGAGATCGCGCTGGGCAAGGGCAAGGCCGAGCACGATAAGCGCGACACCATCAAGGACCGAGAAGGCAAGCGCGAGGTCGAGCGCGCGATGAAGTCGCGCAGCCGTTGAAGTTGAACGGGCCGGGCTGGCCCGGTTTCAACCCAGTCGCTTGAGCGGGTGCTCTTCCGCCGTCCACGGGCTTTCGAAGAAGGCCGCCACCTGAGCGGGCGTCACGTCCTCGATGCGTGCAGGATTCCATCGGGGCGCATGGTCCTTGTCCACCGCGAGGGCCCGGATGCCCTCCACCGTTTCGCTGGCGGCGCCCGGGCGCAGATGGAAACAGCGATGAACGATGTCGCGCTCCATGCGCAGGTCATCGGCCAGGCCCATGCCGCGCGCGCGGCGCACCTGCTCGAGCACCACATGCAGCATCAACGGCGAACGCTGGCGCAAGGTGGTTGCGGTCTGCCGTGCCCAGTCAGAGTCGGTGGCTTCAAGCGCCGCGACGATCTGCGGCACATCGGGCAGGCCAAACACCCGATCCACCTCCTTGGCGGGCCACGGAGCTGGAGCGGCGACGGTGCTCAGGTGGCTGGCGCACCAGCGCTCCACGGACGCACCGTTCTCGAACGGGGTTCGCTCGAGTGAATTCCACAGGCCCGGCAGACGGCCGGAGTCAATGTAGCCATCGGCCAGGCCGGCTGTGATGGCTTCACGGCCCGTGAGCACCAGGCCGGTGAGCGCCAGGTATTCACCCAGCCGCCCCGAACAGCGACTCAGGAAGTAGCCGCCACCGACATCCGGAAACAGGCCGATGTTGGTCTCGGGCATGGCGAGCTTGCTGCGCTCCGTGACGATGCGCAGGCTGGCCCCCTGGCTGATGCCCATGCCGCCACCCATCACGATGCCATCCATCAGCGCGATGTAGGGCTTGGGATAGGTGTGGATGAGGTGGTTGAGCGCGTATTCCTCGGTGAAGAAGGCTTCCAGCGCGTCGTCTCCGGCCAGGGCGGCCTGGTAAAAGAAGCGGATATCGCCGCCGGCACAGAAGGCACCGAACGGCCCTTCCTTGTTGACGCCGCGCACCACCACGGCAAGCACCGAGGCATCGTCCCGCCAGGCCAGCAGCGTCTGGGTGAGGCTGCGGATCATGTCGAGCGAGAGCGCATTGAGCGCCCTGGGCCTGTTCAGCGTGATGCACCCGACGCGTCCCCGGAGTTCAGCAATGACATGGGTTTCGGGTGCAATGGAGGTCATGGGATTCTTCCGTTTCAGTCGGTCATTGTGGCTGTTTGTCCACCGTCTGGATACGCGGTGTGCCGGTGCGCGAGCGCCAGCCGAGCAGTTCGTTGAGCACCAGGGCGCCGATCACCAGCGAGCCGCCGGTCAGCACCTCGGCACCGGGCGCCTCACCCGCACCCAGCCAGGCCAGCAGGATGCCGAAGATGACTTCGAGCAAGGCCAGCAGCGACACCTCGGGTGCCTTCAGCGAACGCGCGCACACCACCGCCAGCGCGCAGGGAATGGCCAGTTGCACCAGCCCGAGAAGCGCAAGCCAGGCGATGTCGGTGTTGGTGGCCTCGAACGGCAGGGCCAGGGGCAGCGTCACGAGCGAGGACAGCATGCCGCCGAGAAGGACGGACGGCACGAGGTCGATCTTCTCGCCATGCGTCTGGCCGCGCTGCACCACGGTCCAGTTGATGGCGGCGGCCACCGGCACGCACAAGGACACGAGCGAGCCGACCACCAGCCCGCCGGTCTGCAGCGCGGGATCGCTGAAGGCCTGCAGAAACTGGCTGCCGTACATGTAGACGATGCCGGCGCCGGCGGCCACGATGGCCAGCCAGGTGCGCAAAGCGAGCCGCTGGCCGATGGCCACGCGCGCCACCAGCGCGGTGAACAGCGGGCCCACCGACATGATGATGAGTACGTTGGCCACGGTGGTGAAGGTCAGCGCCAGCATGAAGGCGGTGAACATCACGCTCCAGCAGACGCCTGAAATCCAGAACGCAAGCGAGCGGGGCAGCACGCCCCAGTGGCGTTGCAACGTGCCCTGCCGGGCGTCGTCCGGGATCAGCCCGGATGCGCGGTCTGCGGCGCGCCACCACGGCAGGATGACCAGCAGTGAGAGCGTGGTGAAGGCGCTGCGCCAGAAGGTCACCTCGAAGCGGGCAGCCGATTCCAGCTGGCGCGAGACCACCCCCGCGATCGACCACATCAGGGTCACCACGATCATCAGGAACACCGCCTGGGTATGCGTCAGGCGGCCGAGAGCACGAAAGGGCATGGGCTGTGTCGAAAAAAAGGCCGCGTCCCGGAGGACAGCGGCCTGTGCGCAGGATCAGCCTTCGCGGCTGGCGCGCTTGCGATCGTGCTCCTTCAGGTGGCGCTTGCGCAGGCGCACGCTCTTGGGCGTGATCTCGACCAGCTCGTCGTCCTCGATGAACTCGACACCGTACTCCAGCGTGAGATCGATCGGCGGCGTGATCTTGATCGCGTCTTCCTTGCCGCTGACGCGGAAGTTGGTCAGCTGCTTGGTGCGGGTGGCGTTCACCACCAGGTCGTTGTCGCGGCTGTGGATGCCGACGATCATGCCTTCGTACACCGGGTCGTTCGCCTTCACGAACATGCGGCCGCGGTCGTCCAGCTTGCCCAGGGCGTAGGTGAAGATCTCACCGTCGTCCATGGAAATCAGCACGCCGTTCTTGCGGCCGCCGATGTCACCGCGGTGCGGCTCGTAGCTGTCGAAGATGTTCGAGATAAGGCCGGAACCGCGCGTCAGGTTCAGGAACTCGTTGGTGAAGCCGATCAGGCCACGGGCCGGAATGCGGTACTCCAGGCGCACGCGGCCACGGCCGTCCGACTCCATGTTGACCAGCTCGCCCTTGCGCTCGCCGAGGGCCTGCATCACGCCGCCCTGGTGGCCTTCTTCAATGTCGGCCGTCACCAGCTCGATCGGCTCGTGCTTTTCGCCGTTCACGTCGCGGAACACCACGCGCGGCTTGGAGACGGCCATTTCGTAGCCTTCGCGGCGCATGTTTTCCAGCAGGATGGTGAGGTGCAGTTCGCCCCGGCCCATCACCTCGAAGATGCCTTCTTCGTCGGTCTCGTTCACGCGCAGCGCCACGTTGTGCTGCAGTTCTTTCTGCAGGCGGTCCCAGATCTGGCGGCTGGTGACGAACTTGCCCTCGCGGCCTGCCAGCGGCGAGGTGTTCACGCAGAAATTCATGGTCAGGGTGGGCTCGTCCACGCGCAGCATGGGCAGCGGCGACGGGTTGGCCGGGTCCGTCACGGTCACGCCGATGCCGATGTCTTCGATGCCGTTGATCAGCACGATGTCGCCGGGGCCGGCCAGCGGGGTCTGCATGCGGTCCAGGCCCTGGAAGGTCAGCACCTGGTTGACGCGACCCTTGATGGTCTTGCCGTCCGGGCCTTCCATGACCAGCACGTCCTGTGCGGGCTTCAGCGTGCCCTGGCTGATGCGGCCCACGCCGATGCGGCCCACGAAGCTGGAGTAGTCCAGCGCGGAGATCTGCAGTTGCAAGGGTGCTTCGGGGTCACCCGAATTGGCCGGCACGTGCTTGAGGATGGTGTTGAACAGGGCCGACATGTCCGGTCCCCACTGCTCGCCAGGCGCGCCCTCTTCCAGCGAAGTCCAGCCGTTGATGCCCGAGGCGTACACCACCGGGAAATCCAGCTGCTCGTCGGTGGCGCCCAGCTTGTCGAACAGGTCGAAGGCGGCGTTGACCACCTTGTCGGGATTGGCACCGGGCTTGTCCACCTTGTTCACCACCAGGATGGGGCGCAGGCCCAGGGCCAGGGCCTTCTTCGTCACGAAGCGCGTCTGGGGCATCGGGCCTTCCTGCGCGTCGATCAGCAGCACCACGCTGTCCACCATGGACAGGGCGCGTTCCACTTCACCGCCGAAGTCCGCGTGGCCCGGGGTGTCGACGATGTTGATGTGCGTGCCCTGCCAGCTCACCGCGCAGTTCTTGGCCAGGATGGTGATGCCACGCTCGCGTTCGATGGCGTTGTTGTCCATCACGGTGTCGACGACCTTCTCGTGTTCGGCGAAGGTGCCCGACTGGCGCAGCAACTGATCCACCATGGTGGTCTTGCCATGGTCCACGTGGGCGATGATGGCGATGTTTCGGATTTGTTTGCTCATGATGTGAGTTCCGGTGAGGTTTCCAGGATTTGCTGTATTTCGATGGGGCTCAGCAGTCGCCCCGGGATGAGTTCACCTGCCGTGGTGTGGGCACTGCCCAGCAACACGGAGGATGGGAAGGAAACGGGTTCAGCATGGGCGCCGGGTGCCGGGCCGAAAACCGCCACGCGCGCGCTGTCGGCCCAGTCGCCGCGCCGGCGCAGGCCGCTCAGGAAACGTCCGGCATGGTCCGCATCCAGTGTGACGGCGTCATGACCCTCCAGCAGCGATTGCACAGGCAACAAGCGGGCCAGGCGATCGCCCTCGCCCAGCGATTCCAGCGCATCCAGTGCAATGCACTGGGACACGTCGAACGGCCCGGTGGCGATGCGCCGCAGCATGGTGAGATGCCCACCACAACCGAGGGCTTCGCCAATGTCTTCACCGAGGGTGCGGATGTAGGTGCCCTTGCTGCACCGCACCCGCAGGCGCAAATGGGGTGTGTCGCCCTGCAATTGCATGTCGAGCAGCTCGAGGTCGTGAATGACCACGTGGCGTGCGGCACGCTCCACCGTTTCGCCCTCACGGGCGTACTCGTACAGCGCCTTGCCATCCTTCTTCAGTGCGCTGTGCATGGGTGGCACCTGCTCGATGGGGCCCATGAAGCGGTCGAGCACCTCGACCACCTGCCCCGCCGTGCACTCCACGGCTCGCGCCTGGATGACGTCACCCTCGGCATCGCCGGTGCTGGTCTTCAGGCCCAGGCGAACCGTGGTTTCGTAGGTCTTGTCAGCGTCCAGATGGATCTGGCTGAACTTGGTGGCGGCGCCGAAACACAGCGGCAACACGCCACTGGCCAGCGGATCGAGCGTGCCGGTGTGGCCCGCCTTTTCAGCGCGCAGCAGCCACTTGGCCTTCTGCAAGGCCTGGTTGCTGGAGAGACCCAGCGGTTTGTCGAGCAACAGCACCCCATGCACAGGGCGCCGTTGCACCCTGGTGCGTGGCGCGTGCATCTTCAGTCCTCGTCCTTGGAACGCGACGCGACGGCCTTGGAGATCAGGGCATTCATGTCGGCCGCACGCTCGGTGGTGCGGTCGAACACGAAATGCAGCGTCGGCACGGTGTGGATGTGCAGGCGCTTGAACAGGCCGTTGCGAAGGAAACCGGCCGCCGCGTTGAGACCTTCCAGGGTCTCGTCGGGGTTGCCGGTGAGCAGGCTGAAGAACACCTTGGCGTGCGCGTAGTCGGGCGTGACCTCCACCGCATTGATCGTGACCATGCCCACCCGCGGATCCTTGAGCTCGCGCGCGATCAGCTCGGCCAGATCGCGCTGGATCTGGTCGGCCACGCGGAAGCCGCGGTTGGGGACGGAGGACGCTTTGCGGGGCATGGTTGTCTTCTTACAGCGTACGAGCCACTTCCTTGACTTCGAAGAATTCGAGCTGATCGCCTTCCTTGATGTCGTTGTAGTTCTTCAGCTTGATACCGCACTCGAAGCCTTCCTTGACTTCGCGCACATCGTCCTTGAGGCGCTTGAGCGTGTCGATCTCGCCCGTGTACACCACCACGTTCTCGCGCAGCAGGCGGAAATGCGCGCTGCGGGTGACCATGCCGGAGGTGACCATACAGCCGGCAACCGTGCCGATCTTGGAGGCCACGAACACGGTGCGGATCTCGGCCGAGCCGATGACCTCTTCGCGCTTCTCGGGCGCCAGCATGCCGGACATGGCTGCCTTCAGATCGTCCACGGCGTCGTAGATGATGTTGTAGTAGCGCAGGTCCACGTCGTTGCCTTCGGCCAGCTTGCGCGCGCCCACGTCGGCCCGCACGTTGAAGCCGATGATCACCGCCTTGGAGGCAATGGCCAGGTTGACGTCGGACTCGCTGATGCCACCCACGCCGGCGAACACCAGCTGCACCTTGACCTCTTCGGTCGAGAGCTTGAGCAGCGAGGCGGCCAGCGCTTCCTGCGAACCCTGCACATCGGCCTTGACGATGATGGGCAGCAGCTTGACCTCGCCCGCCGTCATGTCGGAGAACATGTTCTCCAGCTTGGCGGCCTGTTGCTTGGCCAGCTTGGTGTTGCGGAACTTGCCGGCACGGTAGGTAGCGATCTCGCGCGCACGGCGCTCGTCGGTCATCACCATGAAGTCGTCGCCGGCCTGAGGCACTTCGGACAGGCCCTGGATCTCCACCGGGATCGAAGGACCGGCCGCCTTGATGGGCTTGCCGTTCTCGTCCAGCATGGCGCGCACGCGGCCCGAGGTCTGACCGACCAGGATCACGTCACCGGTCTTGAGCGTACCGCTCTGCACCAGCACGGTGGCCACGGCACCACGGCCCTTGTCCAGGCGCGCCTCGATCACCAGGCCCTTGGCCATGGCTTCGACGGGCGCCTTCAGTTCCAGCACTTCGGCCTGCAGCAGCACGTGTTCGAGCAGCGAATCCACGCCCTCGCCGGTCTTGGCCGACACGCCCACGAACGGGGTGTCGCCACCGAACTCTTCGGGCACCACTTCTTCTGCGACCAGTTCGGAACGCACTTTTTCCAGGTTGATGCCCGGCTTGTCGATCTTGGTCAGCGCCACGACCATGGGCACACCCGCCGCCTTCGCGTGCTTGATGGCTTCCTTGGTCTGCGGCATGACGCCGTCGTCGGCCGCGCAGACCAGGATCACGATGTCGGTGGCCTGGGCACCACGGGCACGCATGGCGGTGAACGCCTCGTGGCCCGGTGTGTCGAGGAAGGAGATCATGCCGCGCGGGGTTTCCACGTGGTACGCCCCGATGTGCTGCGTGATGCCGCCCGCTTCGCCCGCCGCAACCTTGGCGCGCCGGATGTAGTCCAGCAGCGAGGTCTTGCCGTGGTCGACGTGGCCCATGACGGTGACCACGGGCGCGCGAGGCAGGGCCTCGGCGTCCTGTTGTGCGGCTTCCTCGTCGGTGAAGGCTTCGGGATCGTCCAGCGCGGCCACGATGGCCTTGTGGCCCAGTTCTTCCACCACGATCATGGCGGTGTCCTGGTCCAGCGGCTGGTTGATGGTGACCATCTGGCCCAGCTTCATCAGCTGCTTGATGACCTCGGAGGACTTCAGGCTCATCTTGTGCGCGAGCTCGGCCACCGTGATGGTCTCGGGCACGTGCACCTCGATCACCTTGAATTCGGTCGGCGCCACGAAGTTGCTCTGGCCGGCGTCGCGCGAATCGCGGTCGTTGCGGCGGCCACGCGGGCCACCACGCCAGTTGGAACGCCCGGCACTGGTGTCACCGCGCGTCTTGATTTCCTTCTTCTTGGCCGCGTCGTCCTTCCAGGTGGAGGACAGGTTCTCGGACTTGACTTCCTTCTTGCCCGCTGCGCCGCCCGGCGCCACCGGTGCGCCAGCAGCGCCCGGCGCCTTGGCGGGCGTGCCTGCAGGCTTGTGCAGCGTGCCCTTGATGCCGGCCTTGGGATCGGCGGACGGTGCAGGCTCCGGCTTCTTGGCCACCAGCGTCTTGGCCGGGGCGGACATCATCGCGCGGATGTTGGCGGCTTCGGCTTCGGCCTTGCGGCGGCGCTCCAGCAGATCCTGGGCTCGCGCCTCCTCGGCCTTCTTGGCTTCGGCGTTCTTGTCGGCGATCACGCGCGCGGCGGACTCGCGCTCGAGCGCGGCGGCCTTCGACTGGGTTTCCTTGGCTTCCTTGTCGGCCTTGGCTGCAGCGGCTTCGTCCACCGTGCTGGGTGCCGCGGCCTCGGCGGCAACGCGGGCAGCGCTCTCCGCGGCCTCAGCGGCGGCGCGTTCCTGCTCGGCCTTGGCCTGGCGGGCTTCCTCGGCCTCGCGGGCCTGGCGCTTCTGCGTCAGCTCCTCTTCCTGGCGGCGCAGCAACTCGGCCTGGCGGCGCGCGTCTTCCTCGCGGCGGGCCAGTTCCTCGGTGTCGATCACCGGCGCGGCTTCGGCCACGGCCTCGGGCACGGCCACTTCGTCGTCGCGCTTGATGAACGTGCGCTTCTTGCGCACTTCCACCTGGATGGTGCGCGCGCGCCCTGTCGCATCGGCCTGCTTGATCTCGGAGGTCGATTTCTTGACGAGGGTGATCTTCTTGCGCTCACCGCCGCCAACCGTGCCGTGGCTGGCCTTGAGATGGCCGAGCAACGACTGCTTGTCGGATTCGGTGACCGCATCGGTCCCGGAAGTCTTGGGCACTCCGGCTGCTGTGAGTTGCTCCAGCAGGACGGAAGTGGGCTTGTTCAGCTCGGCAGCCAATTCGGCGACGGTGGTACTGGTCATGGGTTCTTTTCTCCGCTGGGGCCTCCGCTGGTCAGTTGGTGGGTTGCGCTTCGTCACCGGTGAACCAGTGCGCGCGTGCCAGCATGATCAGCGCCGTGGCCTCTTCAGGCGTCTGTGCGGTGATGTCGGTGAGTTCGTCGGTGGCCAGGTCGGCCAGCTCGTCGCGGGTGTGGACGCCGGCGTCGGCCAGCTTGGCGATCAGCTCGGGCGTCACGCCTTCGAGATCGCGCAGGTCCTGCGACACTTCCTCGACGCTTTCTTCCCGCGCGATTTCCATCGTCAGCAGGGCGTCCTTGGCGCGCGTGCGCAGCTCGTTGACGGTGTCTTCGTCGAAGGATTCGATCTCGAGCATTTCCTGCAGCGGCACGTAGGCCACTTCCTCGAGGCTGGTGAAACCTTCCTCGATCAGGATGTCGGCAATTTCCTGGTCCACGTCCAGCTTGGCCATGAACACCTTGCGGATGCCGTCGGCCTCTTCGGCCTGCTTCTGCGCCGATTCGTCGGCGGTCATGATGTTGATGCGCCAGCCGGTCAGCTCCGAGGCCAGGCGCACGTTCTGGCCGCCACGGCCGATGGCGATGGCGAGGTTTTCCTCGTCGACCACCACGTCCATCGCATGACGCTCTTCGTCCACCACGATGGACACCACGTTGGCCGGCGCGAGCGCGCCGATGACGAATTGCGCCGGGTCTTCCGACCAGAGCACGATGTCCACGCGTTCACCGGCGAGTTCGTTGGTCACGCCGTTGACGCGCGAACCACGCACGCCGACACAGGTGCCGATGGGGTCGATGCGCTTGTCGAAGCTGTGCACGGCGATCTTGGCGCGCGAGCCCGGGTCACGGGCGCAGGTCTTGATCTCGAGCAGGCCCTGTTCGATCTCGGGCACTTCCTGGCGGAAGAGCTCGATCATGAAGGACGGTGCGGAGCGCGACAGGAGGATGGGCGCGCCACGCAGCGTGAGGTCGACCTCCATGATCATGGCGCGCACACGGTCGCCCGTGCGGAAGTTTTCCTTCGGGATCATCTCGCCGCGCTTGAGGCGGCCTTCGACGCGACCGCTCTCGACGATCAGATCGCCCTTGTCCATGCGCTTGACGGTGCCGACGAAGATCTTGTCGCCGCGCGACATGAAGTCGTTGAGCAGCATCTCGCGCTCGGCGTCGCGGATCTTCTGGAGGATGACCTGCTTGGCGGCCATGGCGCCGATGCGGCCGATCGGCACGCTTTCCACCGGCTTCTCGATGTAGTCGCCTTCCTCGATGTCGGCCAGCTCGTCGCGCGCGTCGCTGAGCATTTCTTCGGCATCGGGGTTCTGCAGGCCGGCCTCATCGGGCACGACGAGCCAGCGGCGGAAGGTTTCGTAGGCACCGGTGTCCGGGTCCATGGCGACGCGGATGTCCACATCGCCCTTGTAGAGTTTCTTGGTGGCCGAGGCCAGCGCCAGTTCCACGGCGCCCAGCACCACGTCGCGCTCGACGTTCTTCTCGCGTGAGATCGCATCGATCAGCATCAACATTTCGCGGTTCATTTCACTCGCCCACCTTTCCGAATAGCTTGTCCGTAGTCACAACGTTTTCTCTCATTCATCACTGGGCGCAGCAGTTGCGCCCGGGGCCTGCCGGCCCTTGAAATTCACGATCGGCGCGAGCCGCGCCTGCTGGATATCTGCCAGCGAAAAAGCCAGGGCCTGCAATGGCACCGGCGCGCGCTTCTTGCTCACGCGCTGGCCGGGCTTGGGTTCCGGCGCATCGCTCCAGACCACCTGCCACTGCACACCGTCGGCAGCACGTTCCAGCGTGCCGCGAAATTTCTTGCGGTTGGCCGCCACATCGGTCCCGGTGGCACCGATCGGCGCCTTCAGGGTCAGGTCCACCACCTGGCCCTCGAACCGCACATAGTCGATCTCGCGCTTGAGCGGACGGTCGATACCGGGCGATCCCACTTCGAGGCGGCGGTACTCCAGCCCCTCGACTTCCAGCAGATACTGCAACTGGCGCGTGACCTTCTCGCAGTCCTCCACCGTCACGAAGCGTTCGGCGGGCGTTGGCTGGCCTTCTTCAGGCGCTTGCCAGGGCCAATCGATGGTGACGCGCAGCAGACCACCGGCGGAGCGTTCAAGCTCCACCAGTTCAAACCCGAAACCGGTAACGGTCTGTTCTACGGTGTCTTGCCAAGCCATTGCGTGTGGTGTCTGCCCAGGTTCCTGCCCCGGAATATCCGCAGGGCGAAAAGCGTTCGGCCAAAAAAAAAGGGCCGGTAGTTACCCGCCCATTTGGTCGTGAAGCCAGCATTGTAACGCTTACTGGTGCCTCCTGGCAACCGAACTACATGCCTAACAGCCATTGGATGACGTTCTTCGCCAGAAACCCCAACATGCCAAAAGACAGCACGAGAAACAGAACAAAAGTACCAAATTTCCCGGCCTTCGATTCGCGCGCGAGATTCAGGACGATGAAGAGCATGTAGAGAATGAAGGCGCCCACGCCGAATGTCAGCCCGAATTGCGCAATCTGGCCTTCGGTAAATCCCAGGACAGTGGGTTCCATGGCTCAGCCCTGCCCGTCCCCGGCCGTCAGGTCGCGGTAGGCGTGCCAGCTGGCGTGGCCCACCACCGGAATCAGCACGATCAGGCCAAGCAGGAGCGATGCCATCCCCACCCCCGCCAGCAGCGCGATCAGTACCGCCCAGAGCGTGGCGGGCCCGGGATGCGTGGCCACGGCCCGCCAGCTCCGCAACACCGCCGCGTGGACCGTCACAGGCCGGTCCACCAGCATGGGCAGCGCCACCACGGTGGATGCGAACACCGGGGCAGCCAGCAGCGCGCCCAGCAGCAGCCAGACCTCGAACAGGCCGATGTCGCGGACGAGCACCACGTGGCGCAGGAAATCCAGCGGCCTGTGAATCGGCTCGGGTGACCAGAGCGTGATCAGCGCCGCCGAGGTGAGCACCCAGCCCGTGCCGGCCAGCCCGAGCAAGAGGCCGAACCGCACCAGACGCGCATCGCCCGAACGCCAGAGCCGCCAGACCTCGGGCAGGCCGATCCGATGGCCACGCACCAGATGCCTGCTGACCTCGTAGAGCCCGATGGCCAGAACCGGCGCGACGATGAGGAAGCCGGAGAACGCACCGGCCAGCAGCCAGAAACGGTCACGCGCCGCCCACAGGAGACCGGCACCGAAAGCGGTGATGAGCAGACCATGGAACAGGCCCGGCACCGGGTTGCGGCGCAGGTCGCTACAGCCCGCGGCCAGCCAGCGCAGGGGCGAACGCAGGGTCACGGGGAACGGAGAGGTGTGGTCGGCGCCCATGCGAGGCGTTATAGCGCCCAGGCATGCGCGCTTCACTGACGCAGATCAACCGCGGTGTATTCAGGCAGCGGCCTGCACCAGCACCCGCGTGTAAGGGTGCTCGGGCGACTGAAGGACCCGCTCCACCGGGCCGGCTTCCACCACCGCACCATCCTTCATCACGACCACCTCGTGTGCCATGGCACGGATGACGTCCACGTCGTGGGTGATCAGCAGATAGCTCAGCCCGCGTTCGCGCTGCAGCCGCTGCAGCAGGGCCAGCACCTGTTTCTGCACCGTCACGTCGAGCGCGCTGGTGGGTTCGTCCAGCACCAGCAGCTGGGGGTCGACGATCAGCGCACGCGCGATCGCCAGCCGCTGTCGCTGCCCGCCGGAGAACTCGTGCGGGTAGCGTTGCAGCCAGTCACTGCCGCTTCGCGGGTCGTCGATCAGGCCCACGTCGGCCAGTGCTGCCACCACACGCTCACGCCGCTGCGCCACCGGGAGCCTGGGCTGGTGCACCTGCAAGCCCTCCCCCACGATCTGCTCGACGGTCATGCGCGGCGACAGCGATGAAAACGGATCCTGGAAAACGACCTGGACGCGCTGCCGCAACGCCCTGTCGCGGCCGGCCTTTTTCGCCTGCACCCAGTCGGTGCCCGCCACCTCCAGGCTGCCCTGATGCGGCAACAGGCCGAGCGCCGCCAGCGCCAGGGTGGACTTGCCCGAGCCCGACTCGCCGATCACACCCAGCGTCTGGCCTGGCGCAATCGCCATGTCGACGCCTTGCACGGCCACGAACTCGCCCTTTCTGAACCACCCCTTGAAGCCGGAAAGGCCCACCGGGTATGTCACGCGCAGACCGCGGGCCTGCAGCACCGGCGCTGCCTCGCCCAACGCCACGGGTTCGGCCACATCGCGCTCGGGCCGGCTCGCCAGCAGCTTGCGCGTGTAGCGATGCGCGGGGGCCTCGAACACGTCGTTCACCGCGCCCTGCTCCACCAGATGCCCGCGCTCCATCACCGCCACGCGATCGGCGAAACGGCGCACCAGGTTCAGGTCGTGCGTGATCAGCAGCACCGCCATGCCGTGCTGGCGCTGCAGGTCGGACAGCAGGTCCAGTATCTGGCCGCGCAGGCTGACGTCCAGTGCGGTGGTGGGTTCGTCGGCGATCAGCAGTTTGGGCTGGCTGGCCAGCGCCATGGCGATCATGGCGCGCTGGCGCTGCCCGCCGCTGAGCTGGTGCGGGAATGCGCTGGCGCGCCGCTCGGGCTCTGGAATGCCGGTGGACGCCAGCAGCTCCACCACGCCCGCCCTGGCCTGCTGGGCCGTGAGCCCGCGCTTGAGCTGCAGCACCTCGGCGATCTGGTTGCCCACGCTGTACAGCGGATTCAGCGCCGTCATGGGCTCCTGGAAGATCACCGCCACCTCGTCGCCCCGCACGCCGCGCAACTCGCGCTCGCTCAAGGCGAGCAGGTTGCGGCCGCCCAGCGTGGCCTGGCCCTTGACTTCGGCGTTGACCACCAGGCGCAGCAGCGACAGCGCAGAGACTGTCTTTCCCGATCCCGATTCGCCCACCAGCGCCAGTTTTTCCCCCGGCGCGATGGAGAAATCGATGCCGTGCACCACCGGCTGGCCGGCGAAGGCCACGCTCAGGTTCTTCACATCGAGCAACGGCTCAGACATCCTGCTTCCTCGGATCGAGCGCGTCGCGCAGGGCATCGCCCATGAAGGTGAGCAGCAGCAGCGTGATCACCAGCACGGCAAAAGTGAAGATCGAGATGTACCAGGCGTCGATGTTGTTCTTGCCCTGGCTGAGCAGTTCGCCCAGCGAAGGTGTGCCGGGCGGTACGCCGAGACCGAGAAAGTCGAGCGAGGTCAGTGCCAGGATGGCCGCGCTCATCCGGAACGGAAGAAAGGTGACCACGGGTGTCAGGCTGTTGGGCAGGATGTGGCGCCAGATGATCTGCCCATTCGACAAACCCATGGCGCGCGCGGCACGCACGTAGTCGAGCTGGCGGTTGCGCAGGAATTCGGCGCGCACGTAGTCGGACAGGCCCATCCAGCCGAACAGGCTCAGCAACACCAGCAGCAGGCCCAGGCTGGGCGAGAACACGGCCGCGAAGATGATCAGCAAGTAGAGCTCGGGCATGGAGCTCCATATCTCGATGAAACGCTGGAACGCGAGGTCTGTCTTGCCGCCGAAGAAGCCCTGAATGGCGCCGGTGATGACGCCCAGCGCCACACCGATGGCGGTGAGCGCCAGCGCGAACAGCACGCTGACGCGAAACCCGTAGATCAGCTGCGCCAGCAGATCCCGCCCGCGGTCGTCCGTGCCCAGCAAGTTGGCGCGGGTCGGTGCGGAAGGGTTCGGCTTCGCGGCAAAGTAGTTGATGGTCTGCGAGCCATACGGATTGGGCGCGTACAACGCCCAGTTGTCGCCCCGGGTGATCTGCTCCCGGATGAAGGGGTCCAGGTAGTCGGTGGGGGTTTCAAAATCGCCGCCGAACACCGTTTCGGGGTGGTCCTGCACGATGGGGAAATAGGTCTTGCCTTCGTAGCGCACCACCAGCGGCTTGTCGTTGGACAACACCTCGGCGAACAGGCTGGCCACCACCAGCACACAGAAGATCAACAGACTCCAGTAGCCCAGCCGGTTGCGCCTGAAGCGGTACCAGGCACGTCGGCCAGGGCTGAGAGAAGCTGCCGCCGCCATCAGTCGAACTTCACGCGCGGGTCCACCCACACGTAGCAAAGGTCCGAGATCAGCTTGGTGACCAGGCCGATCAGGGTGAACAGGAACAGCGTGCCCATCACGACCGGGTAGTCGCGCCGGATCACGCTCTCATAGCTCAGCAGGCCCAGGCCATCGAGCGAGAACAGGGTCTCGATCAGCAGCGCGCCAGTGAAGAAGGCGCCGATGAACGCCGCTGGGAAGCCGGTGACGATGGGGATGAGCGCGTTGCGCATCACGTGCTTCCAGAGCACCTGCCGCTCGCCCAGACCCTTGGCCCGCGCGGTCATCACGTACTGCTTGCGGATTTCCTCAAGGAACGCGTTCTTGGTGAGCATGGCCGTGACGGCGAAGCTGCCCAGCACCATGGCCGTGACGGGCAAGGTGATGTGCCAGAGGTAGTCGACGATGCGCGCGCCCCAGCTCAGTTCTTCCCAGTTGGACGACGTGAGCCCGCGCAGCGGGAACCACTGCAACTGCCCGCCGAACACCACCAGCAAGGCCACGCCCAGCACGAAGCCTGGAATGGCATAGCCGACCAGCACCAGCAGGGTCGTCACCAGATCGAAACGCGTGCCCGCGCGCACCGCCTTGGCGACCCCCAGCGGCACGGCCACGCCATAGCTGATCAGGAAGGTCCATAACCCCAGGCTGATCGACACCGGCAGTTTCTCGACGATCAGCTCGCTCACCGGCTTGTTCTGGAAGAAGCTCTGGCCCAGGTCGAAGCGCGCGAACCGGCCCAGCATGTCGAAGAAGCGTTCGTGCGCGGGTTTGTCGAAGCCGTAGAGCGCCTTGATCTGCTCGATGCGCTTCGGGTCGACGCCCTGCCCGCCCCGGTACACCGAGCCACCCTCGGCCCCCACGCCACCGGCCGCACGTGCCTCCGCCAGGTATTGCTCCACGGGGCCACCGGGCACGAACTGGATCACCAGGAAGGTGAGCAGCAGCACGCCGAACAGCGTGGGCAGCATCAGCATCAGGCGCTTGAGGATGTAGGCCCACATGGTGTTCAGTCCTGGCGTGGTGGGGCCGCCCACCATGAATCGATGGCCCAGGCCTCGCCCGGTGCGTAAGGCGGCATCTGCGGCGCCCGCACCAGGCGCCACGCGTTGTAGACCATGCGGTGGGTGGACGAGGACCACTGCGGAATCAGCACGTGGCTGTGGCTGATGGCGCGATCGAGCGCGCGGCAGGCGGTCAGGAATTCGGGCTGGGTCTTGGCGCCGACCATCCGCGCAATCAGCCGGTCGACCGCGGGGTTGGCGATGCCCGACAGGTTGCCCGAGTCGGGCGTTTTTGCGGCCTGGCTGCCGAACAGGTCGGCGTACTCGGAGCCCGGATTGGCCGTGCCCTGGAAGTTGATCGAGATGATGTCGTACTCGAAACTCCGCACCCGCCGCTCGTACAGCGCGTAGTCCACCGGCCGGAAGCGCAGCGTGATGCCGAGTTTCTCGAGGTTGCGGATCCACGGCGAGACGACGCGCACAGTGGTTTCAGCACTGTCCAGGTACTCCAGCACCATCGGCTGGCCTTGCGCGTTCTTCAGCAAGCCACCCTGCACCGTCCAGCCTGCGTCGGCCAGCAAGGCCTTGGCCTTGCGCAGGTTGCCCCGCAGCGAGTCGTCGCCGTCGGTGCGCGGCGGCGTGTACATGGGGCCGAAAACGGCGGGGGGAAGCTGGCCACGGCCGGGCTCCAGCAACGCCAGTTCTTCCGGAGACGGCAGGCCATTGGCCTCGCACGCGGTGTTGCCGAACAGGCCGTGCACGCGCTGGTAGGCGCCGTAGAACATCTGCCGGTTCATCCACTCGTAGTCGATGGCCAGACCCAGGGCCTCGCGCACGCGGATGTCGTCGAACGGCTTGCGCCGGGTGTTGAGCACGTAGCTCTGGAAACCCGTGGGCAGCTTGTGGGCGAACTCGCCCTTGACCAGCTCACCACTGTCGAACCGCCGGCCGTTGACACGGCGCGCCCAGTCGCCCGCCGAGTTGAAGCGCATCAGGTCGAATTCGCCGGCCTTGAGCGCTTCCAGCCGCGCGGTGTTGTCCTTGTAGATCTTGACCGTGATGCGGTCGAAATTGGCGCGACCGCGGCGCACCGGCAGGTCGCGCGCCCAGTAAGCGGGGTCGCGCACGTAGGTGATGTCGCGACCGAACTTCACCGGACCGATCTTGTACGGCCCGCTGCCGATCGGTGGTTCCATCACCACCTTGTCGAAGGTCTTGCGCTGTCCCGTGGCGGGGTCGCGTTCATTGCCCCACTGGCGGCTGAAGACCGGGATCGAACCCACGATGAGCGGCAGTTCCCGGTTGGGCAGCTTGAAGCGGAACCGCACGGTGCGGTCATCCAGCACGTCCAGGCCGTCCACGTCGGCCAGGATGGTCTTGTAGGCCGGCGATGTGTACTGCCCGAGCAGGGTGTCGAAGCTGTGTTTGACGTCGGCGGCGAGCACCGGGTCGCCGTTGTGGAACTTCGCCGTGGCGCGCAGGCGGAACGTGACGGAAAGGCCATCGGGCGCGGCCTGCACGTCTTCGGCCAGCAGCCCGTACGCAGCGCCCACTTCGTCCAGCGCGCTGGTGAGCAGCGTGTCGAACATCAGATCGGTCAGGTAGGCCGGCGCCACGCCGCGCAGCGTGAAAGGGTTGTACTTGTCGAAGTTGCTGGTGCGCAGGTTGCTCACCAGCCTGAGTTCGCCACCCTTGGGCGCCTGCGGATTCACGTAGTCGAAGTTCGTGAAGCCATCGAGGTACTTCAGTTGCCCCCACAGCGCATAGCCGTGAGCAGCCCAGCCCGCCGAGCTCCACGCCGCCATCACCATGGCCGCGCACAACGTCACGAGACGGCGGCTGGGGCGAGGAAGGATGACGCGCATGAGACAATTCTGAAGGATTTTTCTCTGGAGACTGAAAAATGGGTTTTCTCGCTGGCAAGAAACTGCTGATCACGGGCGTGCTGTCCAACCGGTCCATCGCCTACGGCATTGCCAAAGCCTGCCACCAACAAGGCGCCGAGCTGGCGTTCAGCTACGTCGGTGACCGCTTCAAGGACCGCATCACCGAGTTCGCGGCAGACTTCAATTCCACGCTGATCTTCGACTGCGACGTCAGTGACGACGCGCAGATCGAGAAGATGTTTGCCGACCTCTCGCAGACCTGGCCGAAGTTCGACGGCTTCGTGCACAGCATCGGTTTCGCACCGCGCGAAGCCATCACCGGGGACTTCCTTGAAGGCCTGTCACGCGAAGCGTTCCGCATCGCACACGACATCAGCGCCTACAGCTTCCCCGGCATGGCCAAGGCCGCCCTGCCCTACCTGAACGACAAGGCCTCGCTGCTCACGCTGAGCTACATGGGCGCCATCCGTGCCGTGCCCAACTACAACACCATGGGCCTGGCCAAGGCCAGCCTGGAAGCGTCGGTGCGCTACCTGGCCGAATCGCTCGGCCCCAAGGGCATGCGCGTCAATGGCATCAGCGCCGGCCCCATCAAGACGCTGGCGGCCAGCGGCATCAAGGACTTCGGCAAGCTGCTCAACCTGGTGGCCTCGGCGGCGCCCATCCGCCGCAACATCACCATCGAGGAAGTCGGCAACGTCGCCGCCTTCCTGCTGTCCGACCTGGCCTCCGGCGTCTCGGCCGAAATCACCTACGTGGATGGCGGCTACGCCCAGACCACAGGCGTGAGCCGCGACAGCCAGGCGATGCTCTGACCTCCCCCCGCTTGCAGCGACGCGCACTGTTCGCCGGGTTCGGTGCGGCCCTGCTGCTGGCGGCCTTGCCGGCGCCACCGGCCTTTGCGGCGTCGCCGCCCGCCCTGATGCTCGCGGGCGTCTACCGCCCGGGCATTCCCCTCGAAGGCTATTGGCTCAGCGAAAAGTACGATGGCCTTCGCGGGTACTGGGATGGGCAGCGGCTGCGCACCCGCGGAGGCGACGCCATTGCGGCGCCCACCTGGTTCACGGCGGGATGGCCCACCGAGCCGATGGACGGCGAGCTCTGGGCCGGCAGGGGCCGCTTCGAGGAAGCCCTGTCCACCGTGCGCCAGCAGACACCGAACGACGAGGCCTGGCGCCGCATCCGCTTCATGGTGTTCGATCTTCCTGCCCACACCGGCGCGTTCACCGACCGCATCGCGGCGTACCACGGGCTTGTCTCGCGCATCGATCAACTGTGGGTTCGACCCGTGCCACAGGAGCGTGTGGCGAACCACGCGGCCCTGATGAACCGGCTGGACCGCATGGTGAAGGATGGCGGCGAAGGCCTGATGCTGCACCGGGGCGACGCGCCCTACCGCGCCGTGCGAAACGACGATCTGCTCAAGGTCAAGACCCACGAAGACGCCGAGGCCCGCGTGATCGGGCATGTGCCGGGACAGGGGCGGCACACCGGCCGCCTGGGCGCCCTGCAGGTGGAAACCCCCGAAGGCGTGCGCTTTCGCCTGGGCACCGGTTTCACGGATGCCCAGCGCGAGCGCCCACCCGCACTCGGCGAGTGGGTGACGTACCGCTTCAGGGGTGTGAGCGCGAAGGGCGTTCCGCGCTTTGCAAGCTTCCTGCGGGTGCGGCCAGACGCACCACGCTGAAGCGCCGCGGCCTCAGGCCTTCACGCAGTCGGCGAAGAAGCGCTTGCGGCCATCGTCGCCCACCACTTCCACCAGACCGTGGATGTCGGTCTCGAAGCCCGGGCACTGCAGGTTGAATTCGCGCGCGAACTTGAGGTAGTCCACGATCTTCTTGTTGAACACCTCACCGGGAATCAGCAGCGGGATGCCGGGCGGGTACGGCGTGACCAGGCTGGTCGTGATACGGCCTTCGAGGTCATCGATCGGCACACGCTCGGTGGTGCGCTGCGCGATGTGCGCGAAGGCGTCGGTCGGCTTCATTGCCGGCGTCAGGTCGCTCAGGTACATCTCGGTCGTCAGACGGGCGATGTCGTAGCGCGCATAGAGCTCGTGCACGTGCTGGCACAGGTCACGCAGGCCCATCTGCTCGTAGCGGGGGTGCTTCTGGCAGAACTCCGGCAGGATGCGCCACATCGGCTGGTTCTTGGCGTAGTCGTCCTTGAACTGCTGCAGCGCGGTCAGCAGCGTGTTCCAGCGGCCCTTGGTGATGCCGATGGTGAACATGATGAAGAAGCTGTACAGGCCGGTCTTCTCCACCACCACGCCGTGTTCGGCCAGGAATTTGGTGACGATGGATGCGGGAATGCCGTTGGTCTCGAAGCGGCCATCCAGGTTGAGACCCGGGGTGACGATCGTTGCCTTGATCGGGTCCAGCATGTTGAAGCCCGGCGCCATGTCGCCAAAGCCGTGCCAGTCCTTGTCATTGAAGGCAACGTCCTTCTGCTTGAGCACCCAGTCACCGGTCTCGCCCATGCCCTCATCGGCCAGGTCGTCCGGACCCCACACCTTGAACCACCAGTCGTCCTCGCCGAACTCGGCCTCGACCTTGCGCATGGCGCGGCGGAAATCGAGCGCCTCGAAGATGCTCTCTTCCACCAGCGCGCGGCCGCCGGGCGGCTCCATCATGGCCGCGGCCACGTCGCAGCTCGCGATGATCGCGTACTGCGGGCTGGTGCTGGTGTGCATCAGGTAGGCCTCGTTGAAGAGGTGGCGGTCCAGCTTGACGTTCTGGGAGTCCTGCACCAGCACGTGGCTGGCCTGGCTGATGCCGGCGAGCAGCTTGTGGATGGACTGCGTGGCATACACAACCGACTCCATCGGACGCGCGCGCTTCTTGCCCATGGCGTGGAAGTTGCCGTAGAACGGATGGAAAGCCGCGTGCGGCAGCCACGCTTCATCGAAATGCAGGTTGGCCACGTAGCCGTCCAGCATCTGCTTGATGGCCTCGGTGTTGTAGAGCACGCCGTCGTAGGTGGACTGCGTCAGCGTGAGCACGCGCGGCTTCACGGTCGCGGCGTCCACGCCGGCCAGCAGCGGGTTGGCGCGGATCTTGGCCTGGATCGCCTCGATCTCGAACTCGCTCTGCGGGATCGGGCCGATGATGCCGTAGTGGTTGCGCGTGGGCTTGAGGAAGACGGGGATCGCGCCCGTCATGATGATGCTGTGCAGGATGGACTTGTGGCAGTTGCGGTCCACCACCACCACGTCGCCCGGCGCCACCGTGTGGTGCCACACCATCTTGTTGCTGGTGCTGGTGCCGTTGGTGACGAAGAAGCAGTGGTCGGCATTGAAGATGCGCGCCGCGTTGCGCTCGCTGGCGCCGATGGCGCCGTTGTGGTCCAGCAGCTGGCCCAGTTCTTCCACCGCGTTGCAGACGTCGGCGCGCAGCATGTTCTCGCCGAAGAACTGGTGGAACATCTGGCCCACCGGCGTCTTGAGGAAGGCCACGCCGCCCGAGTGGCCCGGGCAGTGCCACGAGTACGAGCCGTCTTCCGCGTAGTCGAGCAGCGCCTTGAAGAACGGCGGCTGAATGCCTTCGAGGTAACTCTTGGCCTCGCGGATGATGTGACGCGCCATGAATTCCGGCGTGTCCTCGTACATGTGGATGAAGCCGTGCAATTCGCGCAGGATGTCGTTGGGCAGGTGGCGGCTGGTCTTGGTTTCGCCGTAGATGTAGATCGGCACGTCGGCGTTCTTGCGGCGCACCAGCTCGATGAAGGTGCGCAGGCTCAGCACCGCGGGGTCGAGGTCGGGCCCGTGGCTGAACTCCTCGTCGTCGATCGACAGGATGAAGGCGCTGGCGCGGCTTTGCTGTTGCGCGAACTGCGACAGGTCACCGTAGCTCGTGACGCCCAGCACTTCCATGCCCTCGCTTTCGATGGCTTGCGCGAGCGCGCGAATGCCCAGGCCCGAGGTGTTCTCGGAACGAAAGTCCTCGTCAATGATGACGATGGGAAAGCGAAACTTCATGCGGTTCTCCAGCGAAGCGCGCAAGTGTACGGAAAACCCGTGTCAGTGCC